>Ga0131853_10005175_pt1 | contig 23491 bp, 12 predicted proteins | sample TergutLab28metaG_FD_92764 | JGI IMG/M metagenome (GOLD analysis project Ga0131853, IMG submission 92764) | Labiotermes labralis P1 segment gut microbial communities from Petit-Saut dam, French Guiana - Lab288 P1 (version 2) (version 2) | ecosystem: Host-associated > Arthropoda: Insects >...
GATTGCCCAATGATGCAGTATGATATCCCAGAGGTACACAGTCCTGTGAAATGCCATAAGTCGATTGCCCAATGATGCAGTATGATATCCCAGAGGTACACAGTCCTGTGAAATGCCATAAGTCGATTGCCCAATGATGCAGTATGATATCCCAGAGGTACACGGTCCTCATATTTGTAATATTTTTCATTTATTTTAATTTTGGTTCTTATTACTATAAGTGCAAAATTGTGTAGGGTAGTAATATTTTGGTGAGTCTGGTAATAAGAATCAACATAAGTGAATGAAGCATGTACTTTACTGTGGGTGAAGAATATTACAAAGTTTATGTTGCTGTGATACAGCAACTTATGGCAGGTCTGAAAATGTGGAGTCTTATTTTGGCATCTGCCTGCCTGAATGTTGGGTGTTGGGCTGATTATAATTTAAAACTTTCTTGATCCAGTGATAATGAAAATATTTCATGAAGTTTCAGTTTTTCTGGGATGTGACACTGTGTTGTTCAGAGACTAGTTGCGGCATGTAGAAGGATCGTAGTACCTTCATCTGCAGGGTTAAACGGTCCAAGAAAAGTAACTGGTTCTTCTGAGACTGCTTGAGCCTGGAGGTGAGGGCACTGTTATCCTTCAAAATGTTGGTAAGTACGCACTGAAGGACACAGCGCCACTTGCCATACGCACTGAATGACACAGTGCTACTTGCCATATGCACTGAACGACACAGCGCCACTTGCCATACGCACTGAACGACACAGTGCCACTTGTCATATGCACTGAACGACACAGCGCCACTTGCCATACTCACTGAACGACACAGTGCCACTTGCCATACGCACTGAACGACACAGCGCCACTTGCCATATGCACTGAACGACACAGCGCCACTTGCCAGAACACTTGAATGTTCAGCAGGGCCTCTGTGAGAATCTGAAAGCTTGAATATTTAATGTTGAGCTCATAAAGTTTCATGTTTTGTAGCCTACCAGTGACTCATGTTTAACATAATCACTTTGCACCACGGTTATCAATTGCCACTCATGTTTACTTAACATGACATTTGGTTTTGTGGAGGTTTAAATTTGTTTGTGTGTAGACAAAATTGGTGGCACTCACATCGGATATCTTCTAGGGATGGGGTTGAAATTGTGTGTAGTTTCTTGCCTTTCAGATTAAAATTGCAGTACATCATCTTAGGCATCTTTGTTAACTAGTCTCAAGTCCTCAGAACACCCCATTTTCCTGAAGGTCCTCTTCTTGCCAAGTGCAGTGCATTTCAGGAATGTAACTCCTGCTATTGGAGATCGATTACTGTATGTTTAACATAAACTTTATATTTGTAAGCCATTAGCATGCTGTTTGACTGTGTTTACTGAATATCTATAAAGTGTAATTCAAATATTTAAAAAATAAGCCCCAAAATAAGAATATGTGATGTAAATGTTGTCTGGTACTGAAACATTGTGAGGTATGTATGGGGTTGTCACAGTGATGACCAGGAATATCTCAGCCTTCTAGGTAGTGACACTGTGTGGTTTGCTAAACAGGTGTCTGTCTCCATTAAGTAACTATTTAAACTTCGTTGCAGTGACGTCTCATTTACGCCGAAGTACATAAGTGATTTGACGTCCATAGGGATGTACATTGTAATATATTTCTATAGTAAAACCAACCAGATGCACCAATGTATCAAATTTATTTTATTTTGGAATGACACTCTACGTGTTTCGGACGGTCTTTCCATCCATTATCAGGAGTTCAAGACTGTACATACAGCAACCAAACAGATGCTGCTGACTGCTAGCAGTCAGCAGCATCTGTTTGGTCAAAAAGCATTTGACTGCGTTAATCATGAAATAATTTTAGCAAAAATGAAGTTTTATGGGATCTCTGGAATAGCCAACAAATTAATGGAATCTTATTTAGAAAATAGATATCAGAGAGTATCTGTGAATATTAGTAATCCTAATAAACTATCTCCTAAATCGGTACGTGTGAAGCATGGTGTTCCACAGGGTTTGATATTGGGTCCTTTACTGTTTCTGATATATATATATAAATGATATTTCTTTAAGCATAAACAAATTAGCTAACCCGATACTGTATGGTGATGACACGACCATTATTATATCAAACACCAATCCAGAGGAATTTAAAAATAATATTAATTCAGTAATGACTGAAATAACCAACTGGTTTCAGAATAATCTTTTAACACTGAACTGTAATAAAACACACTTTATGCAATTCTTGACTAAAAAACAAAATGAAAGAAAAATTCAAATAATTGCTCCCAATTCAAAAAACACTAATATCAATAGCACTAAATTTCTAGGTTTGATCATCGATAATTCACTGTCATGGAAGGATCACATTGCTGCATTAACATAAAAATTGAATAAGGCTTGTTTTGCTATTAGGTCAATAAAACCTTTTTTGTCTGTGGATATATTGAGAATGATCTATTTTTCTTATGTACATTCAGTCATGTCATATGGTATTATTTTTGGGGGTAATTCACATCCTAGCAACAGCATTTTTAAAATTCAAAAAATAATAATAAGAATCATTACAAATTCCAGTAGTCATGATTCATGACACCAACTATTTAAACAGTTACAAATACTTTCACTTTCATCTTAATATATTTTCTCATTACTTGTTTTTGTTAACAACAATAGAGGTATATTGCAATACAATTCTGAAATTCATGATTTGAATACACGTTTCAACAACTTACATTTACCTTCTACAAACTTAACATCAGTTCACAAAGCAGTACTGTATTAATAACCACTTGCCATCAAACATTAAAGTTTTGTCAAATGATACTAAGCTTTTCAAATCCACATTAAAGAGTAGTTACCTTATTGAACATACGTTCTGTAGTCTAGATGAATTTTATCAGTCAGCATCCTAATGATTATGGTTCTTTGTTTTTTACTTGACTATTGATAGCTATAAGATCTCATTTAGTATGTAACTTAACTTATTATTACCATTCATTACCTTCTTGTCTGTCTTACTTGTATTTTACTTATTAATTGTGTTATGACAAATGCACTGCACACTTTTATGTATTATGTATTATTGTGACTGTTTCCATATCTGTAAAGATCCAATGGAAGCTGAATAAATATGACATATGATGACACATGCCTGTTGCTGTATGTACAGTCTTGAACTCCTGATGATGGATGGAAAGACTGTCTGAAACATGTAGAGTGTCATTCCAAAATAAATAAATTTGGGACATTGGTACATCTAGATGGTTTTACTATAGAAGTAAGTGACGTCCTGCAGTCAACGACATGTGTTCATAATCTGAAAAAGATTATGGATCCTGGGACTTTAGCTTTTGATAGCATTTGTTGTAATATATGGATATTGACATAATAAAAATAGATTATGGAAGTATATGGAGACTAATTTATTCTTTTTTAAAACAGAAATATTCCAGGTTAAACTGCAGCAGCTGTTAATAATATTGCAATCTGTTTCAGGCCTGCAGTCCAGTACATATTACAATACCACATTATGTTCAGATACAAATTTTGAGCCCAAGATATGGATTACTCAGGGCAGTAAGTATGTTTTTATAACTCTTTGAATTTGTATGACTTACTGGAGTGGTTGTGCCCAAGCTAAAGTGGTTTATATCTCTGTCAGCATCATTCTTAAAGGCCAATATGTTGTGACACTGTACAGTCACATGTTGTCTCCAATATCTTACAAATGCAGACTATATTAACACACTAGTGATAACAATAATTTTTCCTAGGTGTGAAGTTTTGCTTATAACTGAAGGACCACTATCATTATTCAGTACTCTGATTAAATTTGTAGCTTGACAAAATAGACAGAGTTACGGTGGATGCCATAAGTGTGCAGAAGTTGTCATTTAATACAAAATAATGTTTCATGCTTGAAAAATGTATGTTTATCATGTATTGTATGTTAACAGGGTTGGAGAGACTGCAGGAATCACCTTGTCCACTGACTGGAGAGTACACAGGAATTATCCCAGATGCCACTAATCTTTGTGCAAGGCTCTCTTCTGATTGCAAGTCCCCAGAAATAATGTACTACATGGTATCAGATTGCTCTCATTCAGAAATATATGAAGGTAAGCTGCTGCTGTTGATCCATGTGCACATGTTCGTTGATAAAATCTTTTTGTAACATAAAAATAGAAATTGATTTTCTCAGTCTGCAGGAGTCTGCCATCATATTGCTCAGCAACTGGAATAATTGTATAAAGGTATCCAGCATTAGAGGATTCAGGTCTTCTGGGGTGTTGAGTGATCATGTGGTCCAAAAAGAATGCATTCTGGCTGGACAACTGAAATCTTGCTATTGAAAGCACTGTGTATTTTCAAAATATCAGGAAACACTGACCCACCAACTTAGTATCACATCTAAGAACACCTGAATTCTCAACAATATTGTAAAGGAAGCTTTATATCTCATGCTTTTCAGAATTTTATTAAATGACATTGCTACAAGTTCTTTTATTGCTCCATGATGAACAAGCATTCGGTGATTATTTTGATCAGTAACTTTAATTAAACTTGTAGGCACTCGAAGACGAGGAAGAAACCGCCGTCAAACTGGCACGAGGATCTACCGAATCAGCAATCCTCGTACATCCACCTCTCGTTCACCTACATTTGCGTACTCTTCTTTTAATCAGTTTAATAATGAGACAGACTTTAAAAATGGCAGCATAATTCAACAAGATCAACCCAATTTTCATGCTGGCAAATACAGTGGGGCGCACACAACGCAATATGATGCTGACACTGGACATTCAAGATTGGGTTATTCGTACTATAGCAGTTCTAGCCCTCGCTATCCTACTTCATATCACATTGGTAGCAGCTCAACCACATTCAGCCCATTAGATATGCAGGATAAGTTATTGGAGGAAGAATATGATCCCTGGACTTTTTCGAAAACTCACGGGCACCAATCAGGCAATCAGTCATTTGTCAAACCTCATGGACCAGATTACAATTCCTACTCGTCAAAGAATGACCGAAATCTTGCATGGGCTTCAGAAACTTCCTATGGAACCAGTCGGGGTGTTCAGTCAGACTCAGGTAGACAGCAACAAGGTTGGACCTATGTGCCAACATCTCAGTGGAACACATGGAGTACTTCAATGGAAGCCATTACAGGTGCTGGGACAGCCAGCAGTACATATGGTGGAGATAGAACATTCAGAAATGAGAACCTGCAAGGAAGCCAGAAAACTTCTGGCAGCTTTCCTGGATATTATAGAGACCAAAGTTTTGCTCATAATACAAATTCACAAGATAATCAGAGGACAGTTAGTGGCAATACTGAATCACATGTAAACCAGGGTATTGTTTATGGTGACAGTCAACTTGTGGCCCAGAATATGGGAAACAATCATCCTGGACCAAGCAGTGATTTCAGATTCCATTATAATGAAAATTTACCAGTAACACGTAGTACGTTTGTTAACTACCGTGGTTCACGTGTGGATTGGGGCTTTCCTCACACTGAGAATTCACAGACAGCACAGAGAATGGTGGGAAGCTCTTCTCTATCAAATAAGGATCAGAGCTTCTCTCACAATGAGCACCAGCCCCCCAGTAGCTCTTTGGGTTCAGTTATGAACTGGGGAGTCTCTCACAGTGAACACAGATCTCCCATTGGCTATTCAGAATCAAGTAGGGATCATAGCATTTCTCACTATGAACATAGTTCTTCCAGTCATTATTCGGGTTCCAAGAGGGACCAGTCATTTGCCGACAATGAAAATTTACGAAGAAGAGGTGCATCCCATTCAGATCGCTCAGTTCCACAAGTCTCTTCAAATCCTGGAGAACCAAGAAGTCAGAGAAATTATGGGCAATCAACTGAGCATTATGTGAATTACAGTAATAGTGCTGATAATCGTGGAGGTTATGGAGATGCTATTCCAAACAGAGGAAAACATCATTCAAGAGAGCCCTACCTTGAGACACTTCCTCCAAATTCAGGAGTAGATCAGAAAACATATCTGGGAGTGAGGGATCAGGAAAGCAGTGTTAGTAGAGGGTTCCAAGGGCAACAACATGACAGGGGTTCCACAGTCCACTGGAAAGAAAAACCACTGACGCAAGCGCATTGGAACCCCAGTATTAACACCCAACCATTGAAGGACACTATGAGCCGGAATCATGAACGTGAAGGACCTCGCTCTATTCTGCAGCTTCATCCTGTTCAGATCCTACCCTTGCCTGTCCAGAGACCCAGATATGGGGACAGACCAAGTGCTGGTCCAAGAACAGGCACCCCTTCTGAACGAGAAGGTAGCCCTTTGCCTGATGATCACTGTGTTGCTTGTTTCAGGACCTCTTGCAGCACCATGCACTAGGAAGCTTTGTGTTTACACTTTCTGTCTTGTTTCTTGATGGTAAACCACATTTTGATCAATGTGACCTAGTTGGGCTTATTAGACATGAGTGTATCAGACACAAATATATTAGACAAGAACATATCAGACATAACATGTTAGACATGAACATATTAGGCATTAATACATCAGACACAAAACATATCAGACATGAACATATTACATGTTAACATGATATTATGAACATATTAGACATTAACATATTATAGATGAACATGTTAGATATGAACATTGTTACGTGTGAATGAATCAGATGTGTGTACTAGACATGGACATATTTTTATAAATCATCTTATTCCTGAAGCCTGTAGTGCAGGAAATATCAAATCCTATTGTAACTCTTAGTTCTAATGTTGTTATGGGGTCCAGTGCTTAGCACGTGGTTCGAAAGCTAATGTGAAACGTTACTTGTTCTCTTTGACTGCTGTGTAAGTAATAAGCTAATTGCTAATTTCATTTTGATGTCTATGATCTTGTCATTGCTTCCTACAGAACTCGACTGTGGAAAATGGAGTTGTCATTTGTATGATGAAGTTTCCATAACCTTGAAATGTTTGTGGCTTATTTAGAAAATGTACCTTTTCATATTTAAATATGATCATTTCCAGTTACTGTATTTTTAGGTAATGGTTCTGTTTAGGAGTTTCTTGCACCATCTGGCATGGTGCAGGAATTCCAAAACAGGTTCATCATTAATAATGAATCAGTTATTCTGTTTTTTGATGGCAGAATATAGCCAGAAGCACTATTTGGTTTCCTGCATAAAAGTAAATTTATTTTATCCATTCGTCAGTTACAAATTGTCAGATAATCAGATAACATCCTCTGTTCGTATATGTATATATTAACTGCCTCAGCTATTAACAGTACACATTACTGCCAGCTGGCATCTCACCATGACAACAATATCAGCTTTTTTAAGCCTGTACTTTGTAAGAGAGAAATTAATGAAGTTTGGAAAAACAAAGAAAGCACAGGTGGTTTGGTGAGCTAATTACTTCACAGAGTCACAGTATTTATGAAGAGCATGACACATTGCACCAAAATATTCTTCAACACCATCACTTCAGTTGCTACACTGTTCAGAATGTCACTGATAAGCACTTAGAATAGAATGATATAAATGTAACATTTTGCATGTCAGTTTGAAGACTAGAGCTTTGTAGATAATACAGCTTATCAGAAAGGCCACCTAAAGTCTGAATCCTCTCGTGTTCCCTTGACAAAAGAAGTTACTGGCATATTTGCTTTGTATGTGGAAATCACATCTGTTAGACAATTCAGACCATGTGGGGCTATCATTTTGTTCTAAAACTCAGACTTACTTTAATTGGATTACCATTTCTGAATTTCAAATGCGACTTGCTGTTCTGTTTCTGGCTGTTGCCATTATCACCAATGCTAATTAACTGTTGGGAAGTAAAGTTTGTGCTGCATCCTCTAGCAGTTTGCAAAGTTCACCGTTGTGCAGATTTTTATCATTGGTGTGTTTGTTGTTATGGAGCCATGATATTTGTTGTGTGTTTACCATGCCAAATCCAAATTTATTAGGACTAAGGACGGTTCTAGTTTCATAGTTTTTCTTGGTTCCACTAGGTAAATGTGTGGACAATACGATGATTCTCTAAAGACAAAAGTAACTCGGCTTGTACCACACAGTAAACACATTCTGTCTCCATTACAAAACCCCATCAACTAATGCTGTGTATGTAACAAAGTTACTGTCTTTGTTGCATGGATCACATGAAATATAAGTACAGTGTGTGGACAAAATGCAGAGTTTTAGTCCCACACAGAGTAACCACTGGGCTTTGAATGGTTAACGTAGGCTAATAGTAAGCCACACAAATTTAAAAATCATAACATCGCCACAGTCTGCTATTGTGTGACTCGGAATTCCAGACTGTTGATTGTATTTTCTACGGAAGGAGAACGAGAGAGAGCTGTATGAACTGACTGTGAAATTAAATGGAATCAAAAGCCTGATGACCAAGTTCCTTTTGGAACCAGAATTATTTTTGGTGATGGTGCATGATGACTGTGATGCATGGTGCATGATATGTGCTAAGACATGATATCTGTTTGGTGGTGTGGAATGTGTTTCCATTTGTAGAAGGAAGGGTGTACAGTTGTACAGTTGTACAGTTGTACAGTTGTACAGTTGCCCAGTAGTCTGCTTATTCTGTTGGTAAAATCTAAAAGTAATTTTAATTGATGTAAAAATTGTTGGTTATGTTTTGGCTAGCCATAGGTCACTGGAGATAGCAAACGTACCTCATGTTTTTATCCTCAAATGAAACAGGCAGTTTTCAGATAGCTTGGTAGCTGAGTATGTGGTGCATGTAAAGAGCAACTGGCATGGAACATTGGGCCATGTGCAATTGTAAGGTACAGTAGAGTCTCAAAGTTTGTAAACCACAGTATTCAGGTATTTGAACTTTAATTTTCACCCATTTTAATACTATTGTTTTGACCTTTGGTGACTGGTTTTTTGATGAATCAGAATTTTGTGTCATTTGGAAATAAAGCTTCAGGCCTTAATGCATTTGGAAGCTGCTTAATATTTGTATTGGTGCTATTTCATAGGGTCTTGGAACCAAGTCAATGTTTCGTATTGTAAATGAATTCTAATATTGTTAATGGGTTTTATCAGTTACAGTTAATTCTGACAATTGAGACTCTACTGCTGCCTGTACTTCACTGATTACTGTTTCATTGTATATCCAAAGATGAGACATACACGTAACGTTGTTCCATTTTATGTACAAAACTCACATTGATAGCAGTGAACATGCTGTCTTATCACAGTACAGGAAAGAGGTAATGACATGTGCATTGCAGTTCTTGATGTAAGTTCAAATTTAGCTGGATTATTTATAACACTATTTATCAGCTTTTTTTCTGCCCAGTTTTGAAATATTTTGAAATACTTCTCCTTTCCCACCACACATAAAAACAGCACTGTCATCAGTGATAACAACAACTGCAACAGACATAATAATTAAGAGTAATGTGAAAACTGAGTTCACGCCTGATGTGATTAACATGACTGCTATAAAGGTGCAACAAACATTCATTTCATCTGTTAATTCTCGAATATTTTTTTATGTAATATTTTATTTTTATAGTTCATTAAGTGGTAAAATGTAAAAGTACTCGAAATTTATGTATAGTTTTTATATAAATTACATTTGGTGGGAAAGTAAGGCCCACTTGATAATCATGTGACATTCAAGAGGCAAAAAAATAAATCTAAGGATGCCATCGACAGTGCTGTGGCAACTGCAGGCATTATATATTGAAATATGAATATGAATCATTAACATGGACAGACATGGAGAATTTACTGGGGCTTATTGTAAAATCTATCCTAACATGTGCCTAGAGGGCCTGAGAAAACCACGATGTTGTAATATTGGTGTTCTAGGTAGATTTGAACTATTAACTCCTGGGCGTGGAGCTGTCTTTTTTACCTCCTTCATTCTCTTGAAAATACGCGTGCTCTTCTTATGTTTATTGTGGTCATTGTGTGGAATAATATGATCATGTATATGAGAATATAAGATGTTTACAGATGAAGGAATTCCAGGATTTTAATTTATAATAGCAGAAACTGGACAAGGGGTTTTAATTTGAATTAATTTTTTTGGAAGACTACAATCACTGTACATCATACATAAATATATGGTTCATACCTTGCAGAGAACACACTTTGGCTCCATTAGAAAAACAAAACAGTTAATGCTGTACAGGGAAATAATTACTGTTTGTTCTGAGATGCATACAAAACATAAATACAGCTGTGTAGACAAAGTGCTTCAGGTTTTGAAGGACTGAGAAACAAGTTTCTGTAGTATGTCCAGAGAGAATTTACAGCTTACTAGAGTTCCTCAGAGACACACCTATACATGAAGTCTGCAAACATACAGTGCCTTCTGCCATAGAATTTTGTGGTTTCTTAATTTGTTTTTTGATCTTGCATCAGATATAGAGCTTTGTAGCATGAAGTGCAGTGGGATCTTTAATATTTTTGGTACAGTAAGCAAATATATCCACCCTGTATTTTTCATTACCATTCAATGCAATAAGCAGATTTATCCACAGTTTCAGATAAACTTATTATTTTAGTGCAACAGTCAGAAACATTCCCATGACTTGAAAAGTTAGTAGGTGCTGCCATCCATGAGTAACAGTGAAACTATGAATGTAAGAGGTATGACAGACAGACAGGAAATATGTAAGAGAATTTCCTAAAGTAATTACTGTGTTTTGTAGTATCATCACCAGTTCCTATAGCAGATAGCTACAGCCTTCTTTGTAGGCTTAATTTGAACATATTATGTACCAGTCGCAAAATATCTTCTCCCGTTTCTGATTTTTTAAATTTATTTTATCATTTTTCTCTTTATACAACAGATACATGGTAATATTTATGTTAGATGTGGAAAATATAGTTACTAAAGGAGCTGTGAAAGCATTTGCAAAAGCCAAATGTTTATTTCTGTTGTTTGGAAGAAGTGAGAGTGGTGTGGGAATCAACCTGGAATTTAATTACATGGCAAAAGGGCTAAGAATGGTGAATTAAGAAGGCTCTGAGAAGAGGTGATCATAGTGTATCATATATTGTCTCTCTATGCTTATGGAAGTACCTCAGGCAGGATAACTGGTCTGAAAGTCATGATTCAAACCTGATACATCCTGCATGCACAACAGCACTGTCATGTTTGCTTCTGCTTCCCAAGCTATTAAATCAGTGTCAGCCATTTTTAATATATATACAAATAAGACTTGTCTGTCACTTGCATTGCACACCAAAGTCTGCAGTGTTAGACATTGTTTCTGAACCTTTGCAACATTCTTTGCTCCAACCTTCTCCATGTCTTTCAAATCTGAAGTCAACTTGTTATTTTCACCCTTCTGTCATGAATTGGTTTATACTGTCCCTTGTCCATATCTAGTTAATTTAATTGCCAGGGCATATGTCTTCAGGTGGTTCAAGTTCAAATCCCGGGAAATCTAGATATCATTCATCCCAGTGTGTTTGTTTTTCTCAGTCTGTGCAGGGAAATGTTTGGACCTTATTCTTGTGCACTGCCATCTTCAGTTCTTTGCTCTCGGTCATACATTTTATATTCAACATTGCAGAGATCGTTGGAACATCTGTAGTTGATACACTGTTGTTAGGCATATATGGGACAATATACAGTCATATATGCCATGAAGTTATTTTCTAGATGTGCTGTCAATACTCTTTTATCTGGGGTCAAATTTTGTGTAAGTGAACAACATTTGATGGAAACCGGTTAAGTTATGTGTATGTATCATCTTGTATTTGTATATGTGTACAGAGCAATGGCAACGCTGTTTTAAGTCATAATTAAAAATATAATGTCTTTGCTGTTTTCATGGACTGATAACATTTCAGCAATGAAGCAGTGCCTGTCCTCTGAAAGAATGATTTTTTTGTATACAGATTGTATCTGTGTAACTTACTAACATGCATCACACCACTACTAATTTGGTTGATTGTCATATTACTATTTTATGCACATCTAATTCAAATTAAGTTGTAATTTACATACTGATTTGTTATATACTGTAAAATTTCAGGAAACATAAGAATAACTGCTTCATAAAATGAACTGAGTGGTTTATTGTAAATTTAAGTGTCACTAAAGGAAATGTTGTCTTCACAAATTTAGGTTGTGCTTTAAAGCAGACCTCAGTGCAACCAGCAACTTAAGATTTTTTTATGACGTGGTCCTGTGCAGTTTCCCTTGTTTTAGTATTGAGGTGGTGCTGTGTTCCTGTGTGCTAGGGTTTTAAGAATGTTCGGTATCGATGTTACAGAACGAGAATATCGATGTCTTGGGCAGTGGGAGGAAGATGGACTTATGTACACGTACACACAACGTCGTGATGTTGGTACATATGAGTGCTTTGTTGGTTCCATTATATCTAACAATGAGATACACATCAAAGAAGCAGGTGACCACTGTCAGAGGAACATCGACCCAATGCACTATGGCATGAAGCTTATAAGGAAAGGTATGTATTGAGAATCTGTCATACATAAATCACTGATGTGTTTTCAGGTGTGTCTGGTATTCATTCCACCAACATACTCTTTCATTTATCACATTTACTTTGGAGGTCGGTGTAGTTATGTGTAAATGACACATAATTATGTTAGTTCTGTTGTTATGGGAGACATAATGTATAAATTTTGTATAAACCTTGCCCAGCAGGTATTGGCTGGGAAGTCATATATATGGTTGCATAAGAACGTAACACTGTAATGTAGAAAACAAATAAATCATGAAGTATGACCTATGAAACTTTGTGTTTTACACAGCATAGAATTGTCATAAGAGTGTGTCTTTCACAGGGACATGTTCTGGAAATCAGCCAAGTGCTGGGACAAACTCAGGAACAGGGGCCTTGCCACAACCACGCCCAACTGCCCCTTGGCTGTCCAGCAGGTACCCACCTGAACCCACAAAGCCATGGAAGCCAATCACAGGTAAACAATGTTGTGTTTAATGTGCTGCAGAATTGTAATGCAGGACTGTGCTGTCTTCTGCATATGTGCACTGCAGTAGAAATAAGAGTAACTTGGCCTGGAGCAGAGTCAAATGTGTGACTCCACAACTTGCTAAAGTGATTTTATATTGATTTTTAAATAGGAAAATAGAAGCAGTATCCATGTGAAAAAGAAAATTACATTATCAGAATACCATATCAGTAGTAAAGGAGCATGACTGTGAAACTGGAGAATGTAAAAGGCCTGAGATCTTACCCCTTAACAAACCCCAACCATATAAACTTGTAAGTTTTAGCAAGTTGCAATAGACCTAAAAGATGAGTTTAATTAAAATATTTAATACCTGTAGATGACCAGCTGGTGTGGTCCAAATGTGTCTGCAGTAATGAGTGATGTATTTGGTAATAAAATTGTGTTAATGTTCTTTAAAAACCAAAGTGCAGAATATAAAATATAAAATTTGTTTGTACCTCACAGTGCACATAATGTACCTCACAGTGCACATAATGTATCTCACAGTGCACATAATGTACCTCCAGTGCAGAAATAATTGGAAGAAGTTGTGCAGGAAAATAATCAAGTCTTCTTTTCGGGAATATATACAGCACACTGTAGGCAGGGTGTGGGGTTTTTTAAATGTTACAGTAGGTGGTGTTGGGAGTTATAAAGGTGGTTTGGGCTTTTTTTTTTTCATAAGTGAGCTGTAAATGCTGTCTGTATTTTTCTCTGTCCAATTTTGATACAGTACGCCTGGCTGTATGATTGTGCAAAAAATGCAGTAACTTGCACGTTCACACAAGTTTAAACAAAGTTTGCAACACTCAAGCTCCTGAAAGACCCAATTCTTTATGATGTTCCAATCATCCAGGTACATATCTGAAAGAAATAGGACATGGAAACACACTATTTAACACAAAGTGCTTTGTAAAACAGTTTTAACATTTGAACTGTGTGTACACTCGACATTATCATTCATGTAAGATGTACTTCTATAGAGATTTTGAATTTGCTTGATTTAATAAATTTTGACTTTCTTGTTTCCAGCACCCCCACGGGAAGCCAGTGGTGCAGATGGATGCCATAACTCAGCAAGCATTCTACTTATGTTTGTGATGATTGTTTTTGTACATTTGTTTCCAACACTGAAGTGAAGAAATGCAAGTGACCAACCAGTATTCCTTGAACCCCACATGGAGTTACAATGGTTAGACACAGTGACAAATTAACTGCTGAACCATTTTCAACACCCACCTGCCTGACACATGCAACACTACCAACAGTGAATATAATGTCTCTTTGATTGGTAATGTTGGTACCAGTCAGCATGTTTTCTGGTGTGTGTGTGTGTGTGTGTGTACAGTTAAGTGCTAGCTTATAGTAGCACTGAACACAGTCATTGTCATGGACATGTTTAGAAGTTTACAGAAACTGCTGTGTTAAAACAAGCACATGTTTTTAATAGACACAATTCTGTCAGATCTCATCTCATTATACTGAAAGCACTGTTTGTCGCTGGACTGCTTGCTGTAGAGTGGACAACATCGTTGCTGCACAGCGGTTGATGTTGTGACTCACCTTGCAGAGCTCAATCCGGTGATCAAAATTCTCTCTCTCTCTCTCTCTGTCTCTCTTTGCATCAGAAATATCTTTATATATCATGTGCCTGTGGAAGTTACAAGTTGACTGATCTACATACAGAAGGTCTCAATTTGACTAGTGTTTTTCATGCAAGATTTTCAGGGCCTTTACTTTGTGTGACAAGCAGTATTCATGATAACATTTGCTGCAGTGGACATATTTTTTACACTTTTAACACATGTCTATATGTATAGCAGGGTCACATCGATGTAGCGGTATGAAATAGAACGTGGAATTTATTTATTTATTCTCAAAATCTATAATAATGTGTGAAAGATAGGATATGTATGTGAACTGGTTTTATGGTGTGCATAAAAATACTGTCCCATATCACACCTTCATGGACACAGAATGGTGCAAGATTCCACTGGAGGATCAGTTTGAGGGAAGTGTGATAAGTTGCAAGTTTATGTCCGTCATTAACAAGTAATGAAGTGTTACTAGCAATCAGAAGGCAGTGGATAAGCCAGGGGAACAACAGCCACCCTTGACAGTTCAAGTTGTGTGCACTGTACCGAATTGGTGGGTGTGTTTGCAGCTTTGTCAACATGAGCACCCTGGTGGGAGGTATAAATCCTAGCTGTCATCAACTATTCTAACTATTCATTCTCCACTCATTTATCTTTTACAGTTTTTCAAAATATGTGATTTTCTCTGGTGTACTGTTCTAATAAACCAAACATTTTAACAGGATGTTAAAAATTAATCAGTATTATATCATATAAATGTTTAATCTGCTATTGTATAAGTTAAACGGTTTTTATGACCTTACATTAAAATCTTTGTACGAAGTGTGAGATTTGAAGTTCACACAGCAGTGTCATGCAAGATTCAAGCATTCTGGGATGTGATGCCATGTTGTCAGTAGCTGCTCACCCAACGTGTGCCCCTTCCTAGAAGACTTGGAACTTTATTTAACCCTTGAAACACCGAGTTAAATCCCATCTGCCATCTGCTGGCATTATTAGCTCACCATATTCTCCACGTTAGCTGGATAAGGGTTAAAGTCTTTTCTTTCAAAAACTTTCACAATTTGTAATGAAAAAAAATGGGGTTTTGTACCATAACAGCATAATGCATGTTACCATAACTACAGGATAAGTATTGAAATGACTGTGTTCTAACTTCAAATGATTTTAAGGAAGGTTCTATGTATGAAGGTTGTTAGAAGGTTTCACAGAGTTTGTTTATAGCCATATGTTACACAGAACATGACATATGTTTGTATCCATACGGTATACAGAAGATGAAGTTTGTAATGTTTGATTGAATAATGTTGCCTAAAAACTGTCCTTTCAATTATTTTGACACTAAGTTTTTACAAATTGGAAAAATATATTTTAGCAGACTGTTTGACAAATATAGGTTAGTGAAGAAATTCTATTGTATGTGGAGCTTACTGTTTGATGACAGAAACAAGGTTTGATGGCCTCATTTTTGTGACATCTTGTAGAATGGTAAAAAATGTACATCAGAATATGGGTACCAGTTCTTGCAGACACCAGTAAACCACCGGTTACCTGTATAAAAATAACATGAAAGTTTTGCAATCTTAATGGTCTAAAGTTCTGATGGTACTTACTCAAATGTGACTGAAGTTTGTATAAAATAAACTTGGCAATTTGCCTTTTTAAAACCATTTCTGTAACATGTCTTTGGTCTCAAGGTGAGGTCAGTAGCAACATTCTAGAGAACACTGACAAGTTTAATTTTATTATTGATGCAAAAATATATATTTTTATTAGCGAATATTTCAATGAATGTGGAAGCTGCAGTATTACTGTGGAATACAGAATCTTGTATTGCTTACTTTATGCAGTTTAGGAAATCATTGAAAACACTGAATGTGATTTTGCAACATCAGTTCATGACATTCTCATAATGCTTCTGATAACTGATAACCACATTACATAAAGCTGTGTGGGATGATGTTAAATCAAAATTTTAATTTTGGCTTCAACATTGAATTCTGTAGTTTTAAACTTACACATAGTACCTGATGATAGGAACTCCATGTATGTACAAGTGTGATACGGATATGATTAGACCTATTGGTAATGTTGTACTACACCTGGCAACTAGTTGGCTCTCCCGTCCCAAACCATACATAGAGACTGACATTATTTCATTATTCATGCAAAAGGTGAGAGCAGGGATCATTAGCAGTGTCATGCAACAGATTCACTTCTAAGTTTAGTCACACACGTTGCTCGCCATGTGATGAAGGCAGTTATCATGGCTAATTTTGGACTCTACAGTTCCTGCAGATTGAAGGCATATCAGCTGCTGACCTTGTCAGCTGTGAGAAATCAGTGCAAAGCAGTGTCTGTCTGAAGCACTTCTTGTAATGTGCAGTGGCCTCCTACAGTAAAAAATGAAAGTGCAAGTGGGAACAGTCTTAGCCTGACCTGAAAAACCTTGCAGGCCATCTCTGATACAGCAGTGTCTTGCTGCATTGTGAGATAAATGGAGTGTGTGCATGCGCAGGGTGCCATGGATCTTGGTGTGAGAATGAAAGCAGCTTCAGGTGAAAAAATTGTTGCTCACAGTTCATACAAGGTGTATGCCCTCAGCTCAAGAAATATTGCAAAGCTCCCTGTGCTGGCATAGGCTTCTGGGACACATGCCGTGCTGATACTGGAGTGGCTTCCGTAGGAGCCAGCAGTATACACACATTCACTGCTGAATCATCACAAGTCCTCACTGGAAATTGCAGCATTGGTGCAGAGGGGGAGGAGGAAGTGGAGGAGGGAGAAGAGTAAATGAAGGAGGAGCTTTATGTGGTGATGTTATTGGTTAATAAAGGCTCTATGTGCATGATGTTCTAAATAGAGCACTGATGAAATCACATTTAAAGGGTTAAAACAGACTACTCAGAGAAAAACTTGCTCCACTGCCACTTTGTCCACCACAAATCTCATATGGACTGGCCTCTGGTTGTGAACCTGGGCTTCTCTAGTGGGAGGCAGGTGACTGACTGCCTGAGCCATAGTGTGGCCCCCTAGCGTAGAGGCATGTGGGCTACATGGCAGTGCCAGGCCCCATATCAGCCACCAAAAAACAGAGATACTTTAGGTACCATTTACTGCATAAGCTTAGTCCTTCCTTCCATTTAAAAAAAAAATTGCTACGTGTTTGGGGTAGGATCAGTCCCCATCCTCACCAGGGTACCACCTACTCATTTTGGGTCTAATACATAAAGCTATTCTCAACCCATGTCCACTTCATTAGCACCATATATATACAGATGTGTGTCGCCTAACAACAGGGATACATTCTGAGAAATGCGTCGTTAGGCAATTTTGTTGTTGTGCGAATGTGTACTTACGTAAACCTAGATAGTACAGTATAGCCTACTGCACACCTAGGCTATATGGTATAGCCTGTTGCTCCTAGGCTACAAAACTGTACAGCATGTTACTGTACTGAATACTGTAGGCAACTGTAACATAATGGTAAGTATTATAATATTACATTATAATATTATGGGATCACCGTCGTATATGCGGTCCGTTATTGACTGACACATCGTTGTGTGGTGTATACCTGTATACTGGCATCCCATGGGTTCACTGTCCTTCATACAGCACATTCACTGCACTTGGTCCTTTCATATTATGACCTATGTAACAACATGAAGGACCCAGTGCATGGCTAGTATTTCCCACACAACGAAGAGCACTGTCTGCAAATCAGGGCACACTCTTTGCAACGTGACAAACAAAAATTTCTTGTGGGTTCAGTCTGTAAACACCCTTATGGTGTACTGCATGCGTGTGTGCTCATTTCTACCATTCCTTATCTGCCTGTCTTTTTTTCGTCACTATGTTTAGGTGAATTTGATAAGCAACCTGTGTCCAAATTTAGTCTTGGTATGTTATTTTGACATTACTGTTTGGTTTAATACAGTTGTGTGAGCAGGGTCCTTGCTGGCATTGTGAGGTTGAAGTTCATTCTTTTATTTTATTCCTGTTTTGGTAACCTGTAACACCACAGAAGAATGTTGTTTGGTTTCCATTTTGTCAGAGTTGTGCAGCTCTTGCCCTGCTTTTGATTGTGACTGTATGTTAAGCATCTAAAGCTCTTCGTCCTTCTTCCTGTTACATACATATTTAATTTTTATAATAAACCATAGTTATTGTTTGCCTCTCTCCTTTGTTATCTGAGTGCTGCATCTTGTTGGATGCATTCCCCAGCTCGTGGTATTTGTCAGCAAGTAACAATTGTTACAGTAAGGGGCAGTGTTTGTAGCACAATTTGTAGCATCTCTCAGCCATTTGGAAATTTTTTGTACTTTAATTTTAGTCATCAAATTTTCTGTCAATTAATTTGAAATATCATAAGGGTCAGGCTCCAGTTCATTCAACTGAAAGTTGTGGTTGACTTTACAGTTAGCTGGTCCTGGATTAACATCTGCACCTGAGATCCAGCTATTGTGGTGGATTTTTGCATAATTTTCTTCAGTCTCTTGTGTCAAATCATACCTCCTTACAGTAGGCTGCAACCAATTCCTTTCATGTTCATTCCTGAAGATTACTGTGTCTGGGATGAGACATAATTTTGTTGACAGGTACCAGCATCCTCCAAAACACCAGCATCTTTCACCAACTACACTGCCACTTGATGTCATATACTTTTATGATACTTCAAGTCATGTGTATGATGGCCTTTAAGGTCATGTCAAGGGGTCATCATCATCACATCTCACAAGGACATAAATTTATGGAACTTCTTATGTCATCCCAACACCAAAAACAACTGTGTAAGCACACATTCTGTTTGTCTGTATGACTGATATTTGTTATTCTATACTGCACACCATGTACTGTTAGAGTTGTCATAGCACTGTATTTGAGTTCCATATTCCATTTAAAAGATATTCTGTCCTTAGTTTTGGTTGGTGTAACTTTTAAGCAGCTGGGATCAAGTCAGTGGTACAGCCATAACAATATTGGATTTGAGGATGTAACAGAACAAATACCCTGTCCTTACCACTTCACATACTCACTAGTTCTATTAGGTTTGTCACTGGCCGAGAACTCTCAAGTGTCCCATGTGTCACAGTGGTCACATGTCTGTGGATCAGTTTAGTGACAAGCAACAAGAACAAAATCTCTGTTTGTAGTGAGTATTGCTTTTTATGGTTGCAGTATACATGTACATTCATCATAACTACCAAAAGAAGCAGAGTTCTTTTGGAGCAGTTAACAGTTCTTCATCTACTCAAGAAATTCCCTGCATTTTAAAGAATCTGAAGGTTTATCATCATGTTCATAGCCAGAGCTATCTAATTCATACCTTTTTATTGTACCTCTTTAATGCCCATTTTAATGTTATTCTCTCCTGTATGCTTATGTCTTGAAAGTGGTCTCTTGTCAGAATTACCCTGTATGCATTTCTGTTCTCCCCGTACATCCTGCATGCCCTGCCCATCTCGCTGTCTTTGACCTTTGCCTGAATAGTATTTAGTGAGGAGTGCAAATAAAGATGCTCTCATTATGCAGTTTTCTGCAACCCCCCCCCCCCCATTATTTCCTCCCTCTTTGGAGCAAATGTCTCCCTCAGAACCCATGTTTATAATTTAGCAGTTCCTCTTGAGGTTGGAACAGACCTATACTTCATGGTACAAATAGCCACAAGAAGCTTTATGTGACAACCAACAGGCATTTACAACAAAATGGCATTGCATCTCAGACAACAGTAATTTTTGTAGTGACTGCCCTGAGAATTTCAGATCGCACACATCCTTATGCATTCATAATGTACAAAAATAACCAAGAATCACTGTATGACTTAGAATGGAGGGGTGAATGGTTCCAATTCATGTATTATTAGTGACACAGCAGCTTTACTCTGCTGCATTTATGGCTGTTTTAAGTTTGTGAAGAATTTTCCACAAAATTTTAACACTTTGGGACAGCTACCCTCTAACATGAGTATGGGTAATATGAATATGTGAAGAGGCTAAATTCTTGATATAATCTTAGAGAAGAGAGATATGTGCCAGAATTATATGTGTAGACACATAGTTGCATATTTATGAATTCTGGTACATGTAATCTCTCTGTTAAAGAAGGAAACAGTTGTGAAGAACAGCTAATTGTAGTTTGTAATAATTTAAAGTACATTTAAACAGTATTTTTACTGACTTCTTAATTGAGAAAATTGTAAACTATTTTTAGAAGTTATTTTGATGACTATGTAACCGGCCAGGGTCCGTAGTTCAAATCTCGGACTAGGCAACCAAGAAGGTGAGGAGATAAACTGGTTGTCTAGCGTTGGCTAGTTTATATATTGAAAGAGAAGAGGTACAGTTTGTTTGGTGTGCACATGTGCACTTGCCAGGCTATAGCAATGAGACTGTTGAGTTCCCCCTCCCACACATGAATTGATTCTCTGTTTGTGATGTCAACTATGGGGAAGTGTTCACAGTTGGTATCTGATCACTAAGGCTTAGAAGGTAGTCAGTTGTGAAGAGATGTATGCTGTTCGCAGTTGTGAATGCTAGATGAACAATGAGCAACCAAAAGTCGTTGGTGCTGGAACCAAAAGTTGTGGTGTTCAAACCTCAGTGAACAAAGAGTACTGAAAGAGCAAAGTGGCTTCTAATTCCCCTGTATATTCCTTCAGAGGGATCCGTGCTCACGATGAGCTACAAATAGTTGTAACCGAAGTTGGGCAAGTCAAACAGATGGTTACAACTACATTAATTATTTTATACATAAATTAATATTTCTATTAGTGTTTATTTTTAGAACTGTCTGTACACTTTACACACCCATTAAAATGTGTGATGTTGTGACACATAATGTGAATAAGTAGCTCCATTAGGTGAGGTATGTACAGTAGTAACTTCATTCCATGCTAATTGTTGGCACGTGGGTGAAGAAGCAAGTTGGAAAGAGCGGGAAGCACCATGCATGTACAACCAAGTACGCTTTCATTTGAGGGATGTCGACAGTGACTGAAGCTACGAATGCGTGCACCACAGGGTAGATCTTTTTTACAGAGATATAGCGCTGCCTTACCGTTCTGAGGTGAGTGTAACAGCTACCACGCTTTGCAGTCTGCAGCTATGCACAGTGTCTGGGATCTCAGCTAGCAAGTTGTCAGGTCCCCACTACAGTTTCTTATACTCATTTGTAAGTTTTGTACACAGGTTTACTTTTAAATGTATTTGTATTCTCATTATGGAGAAAAATGCTTAGATACCCTCAATGCTTATTCAGTTATCTGAGATAAAATGAACTGTACTTTACATTTCGAATTTACTCTTAACAAATAGTGATTCAAATAAAATATATTTGGAATAAGATTATTTATTGCACTAAAAGGAAATGTAATTTAATGTAAAACACCAAAATGATTAATTATAAATATGAAATAAATGTTCTCTATATTTTTGGACCTCTTCATAACTGAAATCCAGAGAAAACAAATTATCCTCTCACATTACATAAGAGACTGCCATATCTTTGCTTGTATTTTTGTTTATTCTCCATTTTTCTGTAATTTCCACTATTTCTTCTTCTTGTCACAGTTAAATCTTGAGTGTGGGGTTTCTGCAATGGCATAGTTGGGAGTATTGGTTTTCTGGGATGTGACACTGTATTGTTGGGTGAATGGTTCCTCATATTTCATATGAACGTGGTGTGTTCATCTTCAAGGGTTGAGATGTAAAAGGAGAATTTCTTTTTGCATGTCTTGAACCTTAAACCGCTCACCCAGTGATGCAACATCACATCTCAGGAGACCAGAATTCTTATAATCAAATCTCTAGCATTAACCACAGATAACATCCTATCATGGAAGAAACAAATTGAACAACTATCCTCTAAGTTAAGCTCTGTGGGTTATACTGTCAGATCCCTTAAGTCAATTTTGTCTCAAAAAGTTTTAGAAAAATTTATTTTTCTTATGTGCACACCACAATGCTGCTCGGAATAATTTTCTGGGGCAATTCGCCCTATAGGAACTCTATTTTTAAGATACAAAGAAGAATTGTTGTGAATTCTGGGTATAGAGACTCTTGCCATCTACTGTTTAAAAAGTTAAATATTCTTCCATTTTACTCGTAATACATATTTTCACTATCAAAATTTGTAGTTAAGAACACAGATGCTTTCAAATTAAATCCTGCAATACACAGTATTAATACTAGACTAGGCTTTGACTTACATCTGCCAACAACAAATTTTTACAAAAGCACAAAACACAGCATATTACTCCAGAATTAAAATTTTCAGTAATTTACCACTAAACATTAAGCAGTTATATCATGATACAAACAAGTTAAAGTGGCCTTGAAAAAGTTTCTTCTAGCAGGATCTCTTTACTCCTGGAATGAATACTTTGAATGGAATTTAAGGAGCAACCTGTGTACTTACAGGGGTGCTGATAAGTCCTCAGCCTGACCCTGGAAGGAACAAAGCTACAGTGACCAAGACTTACAACACTATACCAAGACAGTACAAGTACAAACAACAGGAATATATTCCTGTTGTTAGAAGTGTTGCTGCAATGTGATGCTTAAAATAAAAGACACTAATTATTAATTTTATTAACAAATGTATAATTTTATAAATTATGTTAATTATGATATTATGCATATTTTACATGATTTGTACTCCTAACCCAATATTGTGCGGGTGATAAAATCGAGAAGAATGAGATGGGCTGGGCATGTGGCGCGTATGGGTGAGGAGACGGGGGTGTATAGGGTCTTGGTTGGGAAACTGGAAGGAAAGAGACCACTGGGGAGATCTAGGCGTAGATGGGTGGATAATATTAGGATGGATCTCCAGGAGGTAGGATGTGGGTATATGGACTGGATTGGGCTGGTCCAGGATAGAGACAGGTGGCGGACGCTTGTGAGTGCGGTAATGA
>Ga0131853_10005176_pt1 | contig 23491 bp, 10 predicted proteins | sample TergutLab28metaG_FD_92764 | JGI IMG/M metagenome (GOLD analysis project Ga0131853, IMG submission 92764) | Labiotermes labralis P1 segment gut microbial communities from Petit-Saut dam, French Guiana - Lab288 P1 (version 2) (version 2) | ecosystem: Host-associated > Arthropoda: Insects >...
CTGTTGCGGGATGAGAGGAATGGAGGATGGATGGCGGGGGGCGCGGAGTTGTGCGCGGGGGGGGGGGGGGGGGGGGGGGGGGGCTAGTGGATCTTGATAGTGTGTATTGTACGTCGAAATCAGGTTTGTTGAATCTGTTCATGTAGTTATCTATTAGAATACGACTTTGAAGCGTATGTTATATTACGCAATTTATATAAATATTTAATTTTTGACTTTGAATCCTTAATATTGATTGCTTATTCATTCACCTTGCAGTTTTTACCGCTCACGGATTTGAATGAATATCAATTGACAGTGGATATTGCATGCGAAATTAATGTTGGTTTGCTGCAACAAGAATGTCATCGTAGTCCTAACTATTCGGTTCACTGAGCAGCTGCCACTGACCTTCTCAAAATAAACTCCCACATAAAGGTACCAGTACAACTTATTTCTTTTCTCTGCATGGGTCTCTGTGTTCCTTCTTTCAAATTTTTGTAAGTGTTTGACTTTATTTTTCAATTAGCTTGGTTCGAATGTTGTGTTATTCAAATTTGTGCTGCTTTACTGATCCTTGTTTTAACATTCTTAAATGATTATGCTGTTGTTAATTTCACTATTCCAAGGGCTTCAGTTTATATGTAGTATCAGTCACATTAATTTACACTTCGTAAATGTGTGTGTATACACACACACGCGCGCGCACAGACACGCACGCACGCACACACATATGTACTCTACGCGATGACCCTTTGTAACTTTGTTGTCCCGACGCGCTCAGTGTAGTAGGTGATCCTCTTCCGGGAAACGGGTGTGGTTCACCGAATCACATATAGTTTTAATTATTTCTGTTTTTATGTGTTGATTTATTCACTCAATTTATTCTTCATATACAATAATGGAGCGCTGTATCCATTTAAACAGCTAGATCATTTCTAGGAAACTGACACAGTCACTTTTCTGTACTCCTACCTACACCATACTCGTAAGCGACTGACTTCCTTACTGGACTGCTAGCGTCCGTTATCAGCTCCTAACGTTTTCTCATTTAAATCCCTCCCCTCCTACGTATCACCAAAGGTCCCGAATATACGTTGGCAGATTAACTTACAACGCATGCCATGAACCGTCCGTAACTGACGCTAGCAGTCCTAAGAAACAACTATACTAAAAATGATCGGCTACAATACATACATACATACGTATATATGTTTCCCCACTCCCATAACTTCCGGACAGATACGCGGAGTTTCATGGAACTGGGTGTGCATATCATGCAGTTTACCGTACCGTACGTGTACATGTTCTGTATGTCGCCAGTGAGCAGTAGGAATGTGATGGACTTACGAATTTCTCAAGTAGAAGCGACACCAGGACCACTAACGTGGATTTCGTGGGAAAAGATTTTCGAGACACACTGAGGGTTTATTGAGGGTTTCTAGGTGTAATTTCATATTTATAAAATAAGAACATTGGCAGTGCAGTGTCAATCTACCCCTTTACAAGTCTGCACAGGCCCTTAGGGCTCCAGGAGTTTGGAGCTGCCTGAGTTTCCGGACAGTCGGCGTATGAAGTTGGTACGGTTGTCAGCCCTACGCACCGGCCGCCGTAACACCCCAGGAGATATCCCTGGTACTCGTTTATGTTAGAGGCAGAGTCGACCCGAGGGCCATAGTGCGGCCGGGAGGATTAAATCAATGAAAAATCTGAAAGACCTCATCGGGGATCGAACCCATGACCTTCCGGATTGTAGTTCAGTGCCTCAACAGGTTTGCTGACAGCTTGCGAGCAAACTGTCAGCGAACCTGTATGACATATACTGTTGCTGTGTGTACAGTGAAAAACTCCTGATGATGGACAGAGGAACCGTCCGAAAAATGTAGAGTTTTATTCCAAAAGTAAATTTGAGAAATTAGTGCATCTAGTTGGTTTTATTATAAGATTTTCCTGTACTTTAAACACCCAACCCATTTTTCAGTACCCGTTTTCCTGATTCGATATCCAGAAGAAACCGCATTTAAGTTTCAGATACTTGTTTAATAATTTTGAGAAATTGTTTGCGTAATTAATTTTAAAACACAGTGGTAATGTAAATGCACCACCTGATTTAACGTTGCGTCTTCCTGCATTTTGACCACCGAGTGAATATGTGGGTTTAATGTGATACTTAGAATAAATACTTAGAATAATTGCCAGTTTGGGTATCGTCGTTAGAAGACACCATGATAACGTAGCAGTCTCCAGCAAACCCTTCTGTTCAACACAACACACTACTGCCACGCGCAGTAGAATCGTAAGACGCTGGGTCTTCTGTCAAAACCGAAGGCTGTGCTGACGTGACGTTAGCATATGAACACGACTTCTAGTTAGCACTATTCACAGCTGCTGAGCTGTGCGAATGTTTCCGAGGAGACATTGTCATTGTTTTGCTGCACTGTCGACTGCCGTGTAGCCCGTCTGAAAATTGTCCTTGCCCGAAGCTCACTCTTTGTCGATTCGTATCGTATTTGGCGAAGTGGTTATCAACTGCAAAGGGACGACGTAACTTCGGCATTTGGTGCCCTGATCATTACGGCTTGAATGAACTCTTCGTGTTTGGGCCTTCTTTTCTCGTTTCTCTCTTTCTCGGGGCGTTATTTGTTTGAATTGCTAGCTAACTGCTATTTGAGATCTGCACTCTTCTGGATTATTACGCAGCCTATAGTGGTAATTCCTTACGGACGTTTCGGGACGGCCTATAGATCCCTTCTTCAAGGGTCAAGAAAGCCGAGAACAGAAGCACGCGTCTAGGATTTCTTGACCCTTGATGAAGGGACCGTTAGGCTGTCCCGAAACGTCCGTAAGGAGTTACCAATATAGGCTGCGTAATAACCCAGAAGATTGCAGATCTCATCTGCTTCGCGGCGGAGGCCAGAAATTCCGATTGCTGTTTTTTTATTTAATAAATTATTTGATGTATTAGATATACGTAATGTGTTACAGAGAAAAACACTGCAAATGAACTATAAATAGATTTGTATTCTTGTACTTACCAACCTGAAGGTGGCAACATGAGTGGCCGAAACATGTCGGTGTTCTCCACATAATACAATTACATTCATAAAACCAAAGTTCATTTGCTGGTCTTTTTAATAGTATTTTGTGCACGGTAATTCTAACTTCACCTGCAGACGATGACAGGGAAGTAAGTGTTCATGTTGTGTAGCTCAACGAATAGCCACATGACCATTACTATGGCAAATATTGAAATCTGTGAATAACTTTCTCGTCATCCCAGTGAAAGTGGAATGGTGTAGACACCTATGTTCATAATATCCACTTGTAAGACACGTGTGTGTATGCGCTTCACTTAAAATGTAGGTCTGATTATTTTATTCGAAACGTTCTTCAATATGATGTATTATTTTGTGTTTTATTAAATAAACAATAATTGGTGGATCTGTAAATGAATATCAACCCCAGGTATGCACAGATTTTCCGAAAAGCTAGGAGTCACCTCAAAATTCTAGGTGCCAGAAGAGTGACGTGGACACGTTGTCAATACCTACCTAGAACTCGCCTACATTAGGCGGTCCCATGCAAAACGTAGCAGCTACGGCGACTTGTCGCCCTGCATTTGTGCTTCCCTTATCAGCCCCAGTCATTTGTGCGGACTTCGCTGTGAACGCATCTGGAGATTCCCGTATTTCGAACATGGCCATCGAAATATAGAAAATACTTTTTTTGACCGGACAGTTGTAAGAAATGTTGCCGCTCTTTCCCACAATGCTCGAGCAGCCGTAGCTTATGAATGCTCCTTCCGAGTCGACAAGGCCTCGCTTACCAGCCGCAGCAACACGAAGTCTCATTGTTTCTCTGGGAAACCTTAGCCTTGGAGATTACGTATGTAGTGGATGTGATTACACATTGTCATTGTGTTCGTATTGTTGTCATTCTTTCAGCACGATACTGCATCGGAACAATTCATTCATATGGAAACCTCCTCGACCTTGAGTCTCCTTCTGACGGATTGTTAAGGTACTGCTTACCGCCTCAGTGGTCGATGAATCGTCGCTAATTTCCTTTCTGCGACTTCGAGGACAGTTCTGACGATTTATGTCTATTTTCTTTTGCATCGTTATCTCCTTGACGTTACCCTACCATTGGCAGGTACGTCACCATACACGCACAGTTGCCATTGTTGCTGTCCTGTGTACAGCTACAGTATTACGTGGAATATGCTGTGTACTGGTTATGCGGCTGTTTTAGTGGGTTACTAGATCGTACATTTTTTATTTAATTTCGATAAATATCTGTCCACTATACTTCACACGAAGCGCCGATGTGACCTACCTTGTTAATAAAAAATATTTCGTTGCATAAACATAAAGTAGTAGTGAAATAATGTGGAACGCCAACTTGATGCAACAAGGCAATTTTATTGGTGTATTCTTAGCTCGACACGTTTCGGTACATACGCCCATCATCAGGAGCATTAGATGTTAAGTTGCAGCATATGGTTTTCTGCACCGAGTTTGTGGGTGGATGGTGGTCTTGAGAGCCGCTGCGTAGGTCGTGTGTACGGTGCGGATGGTGCCGTGCGTATGTACCCGAAACGTGTCGAGCTAAGAATACATCAATAAAATTACATTGTTGCATCAAGTTGGCATTCAACATTATTTCACGAGGAAGAAACATCCCTCAACCCATAAAATAGTTGATCTGATTCAGATCTAAATTTTTCTTCGGAGCGCATTTTTGATATGTAGTTAAGAATATGCATGGAAACGCTTTGTCTAGCTATAGACCCCGCGTTTTTATGTGTGAACTTTCATTAGCATTACAAAGATTGATTTGTGTATCTATTAGAACTTTACACCGAGAGCTGTGACATTAGAGAAATCACGGAGACCGCATTCAGATAATATGTAAGGCGGGGATTACGTGGGGTTGCTTTACGCGCTTCTCGCCAGCGAGTTCACTCGCAAGCTAGAGAGTGAGCTGTGAGTAAATTGGCTACTCCTGTTATACGTAGGAATGAAAACGCTGCGCAGTCAGCTACTGTGCTTTTGTTCTCTGTTCGCCATTTCGCATATGAACTGAAGAATTTTAGTGTTTTGTCACAAGCTACTTGCTAGACGTATCAGTTACACTGAGCGAGTTTACAAGCGGGATAGTAAACTAGCCAGCGAGTAGCGAGTAAAGCTGAACCGATTTCAGCTTCACTCGCTCGGGTATAGAAGCCAACGTGTTTATTAGCTTTTATAGTTAGACAAGGTGAGTTTGAAAGCTGCTAGTAAACTCGCTGGCGAGTAGCGTATAAAATATCCCCGCGTATTCCACACCCAATACGTCGTTGCTTTTGCATGGTCTAGAACATACAAAAATTAACTGTTCTACCCTGGACCAAAGACTTGGCATTTACTCCACTCTCTTGCTGCTGTGCAGGTCTGTGATACCCAAGTTTCTTAAACGAGTTGTGCATTTATTAAGGCGGTGTCTGTGGGTGTCATTCGAGTCCACATTCGCAGTTTTGCATTTGCACGGGTAAACTTAAAGTTCAAAATCTGAATGCTATCCGTTCTGTAAGTTTTGGATCACGAGTGGACTTGACAAATGAAATAAGCATAGCACGGGTTCCTAAGTTTAACTCACATGCTTGTTTAATACGAATCTTCTGCTTTGTCCAAATTTCGGATACAGGCTGAGTATAGAATTTACTCGACCTTGAAGCCTTGTTTCCTTGTTATATGTCGTTCTAAAATATTCTCCTCTTCTAAGTATTTCCGAAGCAGCGGCATAAATACGTTTTAGTTAGTAATAACAGCACGGCATATCGAGTGACGCGGCTGTTGTGTTATTTTCCTTCACAATTGACATTCCGTCCCTTGACACAAGAAACCACCACATTGCCATTATCTCCATTTCTTGGTCTTAAGTTGCTTTCACCTTTCTTTTCCCTGTGCCGCTGTTCTTTATTGTTTCTTATAAGAAGACGTGAAGCATGAACAAAATATACGGCTAGAAAACTTGGCGGAAAACTGGAAGTAGGACCATCTTTTCCGATCGCGTAGAAGAACTCCTCTGAGCATGCGTGCTAGGCATTTATGGTTGAGGTTGTAGTCAGTTTTATTCAGACAGACATTATACAACCCTTCGCGAGCTGGACAGTTAGGGTTCGCAGTCAGCAGACCACATACCGATGGTTTAAAGCGCAAATACTTCGTGTCCAGTATAAACAGCCTACAGCGAACTCACATTAAAGATGCACCAACACAGTATTTTAGTACGGCGTGACGTAATCTTTTGCTAGTCGACACAATTGCAGTGTTAGTACACAAGAGAAGGTACTTAATAATCAAGCAAGGACACAAAGTAAATGTAAAGTGACCAACAGCGGACGTACAATAGTGTACTTCAACCCGAATGATAGTGAGTGTGAGTGTGAATTTTGCTTTCGCCTAAATTGGAGGCCTGCCATCTTATCGTCAAATATCCTCCGATCTGAAAGTGCATTCAGAAATAGAATCCTAGCTTCAGGCAAGACAACAGTTCGACCTTGTCTTGAGCATGTGTCTGCTCCGTTGTTTCCGAATTTCGTTTTGTTTTTAATTTTTGTTACTTCATTATATGTAATTTCGTAAACAAGTATTTGTGCGATAGAATTCGTCTGAGAAAAGACCTTGTCTCAGATTGGAGACTTGAATTGCACGTTAAGATAACACACGTAATGTCGGGGATGTACGGAACAAGAGTGTGTCGTGTGTGTGCGCACCCAACATGCGCGTAAGACTCGAAGGAAAACAGTGACGTGGCCAGTGTCTATAAGTTTTTAGAACTTCTGCGATTTTTAGCCTCAACTGATTCGTTTATAGGAAGTGGTAATCCTATGCTGTCATGTGCTTGTGGCTGTACTCCCTCTAAATATGAACCGGTAAACGGATTTTAATGAAATTCTATATGATTATTATGCCAATAGATGCCACGCCATATTTGTACTTTTTAGTTTTCCACTTTGTGCAGGGTCCGTAGTGACAATATATAATTTAAAATATGTTGAGCGCTTATTTTACGATAATATTTTTAGTATATAAGCAACGTGGTGACTGCGCCAAGTTTGTACTGTTTTAATCTTTGTGACAAACCTAACGAGGTTGGAGATCTTAGCCTTACGTACAGATGTTGTGTAAAACTTTTACGTGTTGAGAATACAAATGTATGGGGCTCACAAGCTTAAAAGTATTCGAATTATGTAACAGTGGAAATTGTGCACAGAAATGGTAGTAAATTACACACTTGTTTATACGGAGTTACTGATGGCCTCTCTAGTTGCAGGAAGAAAGTACGCACAGTAAGTTCTTTCGTCGTCTTGTTTGCAGTTGAATCAAAACCGCAGGCTAATATTGCATTCCGAATAATTCCATATTTTGCCCCTTGATTCGTGTTTCTGCAGCGATTTATGTTGGGTATGTATTCATCGGTGTTGTAGCACATCTTACGACTTTTCTTGCATCTTTCTGTGCTCGTAAGTTGACATTTGTGTTCAAGAGCGAAAGGTTGGATAGAATGTTGTTGTCTGTTAACATGTTGGTAACAGTTCTGTTACGTTTGTAAGCAAGTTCATTACCTTGTTATTACGTCACGTTATGTTGATAGACGCATGACCTTCATGACATCATTGCAAACTTTACAAAGGTTGTAGTGTATTTCAGGTCCACCAATTATGAATGACCATACGTTTAGGAAATAAACCTATTAGTTTTTTTAACATATGTAATGATTAAATTGTCGTAAGATATCACTTTTGTGAAAATCCTGAAAATGGGAATTTTGGTATATCTAGGCTTGCATAGGAGAACGATAATATAATTTTTTATATTATCAACGGACGAGATAAAACCATTACTGTAATTTTAGCTGAGCACAGTATAGAGCTCCCTGATGATGGATCCCTTTTGATCCGAAACATGTTGGAGCAATTTTAAATATTCTTTAATAATTCTAATTGTATCTACGAATTATATATTTGTGCGTCTGTTGGATAATAAAGTGTTTTAATGATAATATAAATTATTCACAAAGAAAGATGGTATGTAGATATTGACTTAATCTGGTTCAGGTTAGGGAATAATGGCGTGCTGTTTTGAGCGTGGTAAGGTACTGACGCATTCTTGCGGCACAAATGAGCAGTACAGAGTCGCTATTGTAAACAGATCTTGGGCCTTCATAGAGTGCGGGATTGAAATGTGCAAGTGGTAATGGATGACCAGGCTCATAACTGTATGTTCGTAGTCCTCGAGGTGTGCGCAGGTAGCAACGATTTGAACCAACTCTTAATCCAGCATTAAAATATCAACTGTATGTACGTGAGAATCTTGCGTTGAATTCTCGATTAACCTACCCAGTTTGGCGTATTGCGATAACAGAGCTGTAAGGAGAATATTTGGACGTAACAGAGAGAGAGAGGGAGTTGCATGGGGATGGAAAAAAAAAATCATGCACGAATGATTTAATGAACTTCGTAATTCGTACTTCTCACCTAAAGTGACAATAGTAATTAAATCAATGAAGGAATTATTAACAGGTCATACGTCACTAATGTTTACAATAAATTCAGAAATAATGTAACTATAAAACACAGTTGAAGCACTTCGGGAACCGGATGTTCCATCGAGAATAAAATATTAAATAGATTTTAGGGAAATAATGATTGAAGTTGAGAACCGACATCGATTGGCTTGGTAGCTGTCTGTACTGAGCACGTAAATGGATATTCGCCCTCAGTAAAGGCAGGTAGTTTCTATATTGGACAAATATTAACTTCTCAAGGCCAGACACCGTGCGGTTAGTCAGTTGGTTGCACTGTCTGATGCCATCGTCAGCCTCAAAATTAGCGTTTCTGCCGCGTTTCAGTTGTACAAAGACGGGATAGAGTTTAGAAATTTAATGTAGCTTTTATGGTACTATAACCCGGAGAACACTCGTCACGCGTCTAGATGTGATTGTGCACGCTGGCACTGAAGTAATGTCACCGTTTGCAATGGCTGCCGACTTTTTCGTACACCCTTTCGATGTATTAAATAATGGAAGTGAAGCCGGATAAACAAAATACTCCGCATTACATGAGGCTGATGTGCAAAACTGTCCGGCTGTCGGAGTCATAGTACAGCAAAAAATTGCCATTTGAGGCTTCTGAGAAGGAAAAGAAAGCAAATAATTTGCGAGACCTTGACTTTCTTGCGAGCCAAGGATAATAACGTGCTAACAACACAGTGAATTGAAGTTTGAAGTAACGACACTGCACAGATACAATAACTACAATGTTTATAATTTTATTGTGCGCAAATGGACTTGAGGCATTAACGGAAAGCATACGGCGTAGGCCACATTTGTCCATCTGCATGTTTCACCTCCGAAAACTACTGTGTAGGTTCTGATTGCATTTGATGTTGAGATGTACAACTTACGTTCGGGATGAATTTGATTTCTCCTCATATGTGTCTGATATAAACCTTACCTTATGTGACGCTTAATCTATGTTTGTTTTCCAAAAATGGCACATTTTGCAAAGAATTCGTAACAAGATCTACAGCACAATGTACATCAAATACTGTAATTTTGCGTGTTGTTTGGTAAGAACGGGAACTTAACATCTCTTATTGAGAAGTTCAAGGCCCATCATATTGAAATATGTTTCCCTGTCTTAATACAAGCCCCAGTAGTACATTGGTATCTGTATCTTATATTTGGTATGCTTGTTTTTGCACTGTGAGCAGTTTTACTGGTGAAGTTCAGTTGGAACTTAATGCGAGGAAGAGGTTGTAGGGCAACCGCTTGTCTCACGCTGTAGTGCAGCACAAATGTCTCCAGATGTTACCATATTGTCTAAACCAGTTAAAATATAATGACTGACGTATGTGTATGCTATTGAAATCGAAGATATGCCAAAATAACTCACATCGAACATTCACAATTAAAGCTGTGATAACTTCGGTCGCTTGACAAGGATCTGGGTTTTTTTTAACACGGTTTCAGACCCTCCACTACTGTGTGTTGCATTGACAACCTAAAACTCGGTATCCTCTTCCTCTACACTTGATCGGCAAATTAAAGTGGCCAAAGGGAGGGAGGAACACAGTAGTGTTCCGAGTGTTTGACGCAAACTATGTAGTCGCTAAAACAAAAATTGTAACTGGTTGTAAAATTAGAGTCGTTCCATCTGTGGTCAAATAAATATGTAGCGGTGAATATAATTTGCTGACTGGCAGTAATGTAACCACAGACGTGCTGCGGTTCGCGGATGTAAGGTACTACGCGCCATCTCATTTTACGCATTTACCGTCGGACGGCAGCGCTCCGCGGATACAAGTAACCACGTTTCCACGCCACTCCACTGAATGCATTGCCCTCCGCGGATACAAGGCATTACGTTTCTCCACCATCTGACTGAACGCATGTACAGTCATTAAGGATAGTCCCTCCAGTGTTATGCTCTGGACGCTTGCGATGGCTGGCTGTACGACTGTCGAAGCCACGGGTAAGGTACCGAATAAAGCATATTGCTTTTACCGCGGCCCCATGGCAAGTGACAATGCTTCTGTGGAGTTCGTTGTTTTTGGAGGTGGAAGAAATATTCGTTGAATTTATTGACTGTCCTTTATGTTATTGTTACACTGATTTGGCTGCAGAGGTGACATAGCGTCAAATGAGAGATGAAGATGTCCCTGAACGATGAATGGCCAAGGATTGTGAAGGAGGCGATCGCACGCTGTTTAAAGGTTCTCAGGAAATTCGTCTTTCGGAACTGATGGATCGACAAAGATATTTGAGTCGTAAATCGCCATTCCCTTCTTAGATCCGATCCAACAAACTTCCGAATGCTGAGTATCGGCGTTTCTTTTTTAGATTTTTCCTGTTTTTCTGCGTGAAGTTACATGAAGTTTTATATGTGAATATTTTTCGAAAATCTGTCGAGAAAATTCAAATTTCATTTAAATCGGACAAGAATAACGAGTACTTTATATGAAGACCAATATACTTTTTTGATCATATCTCGCTCAATCAATCTTAGAATGAAAACTGTTTCAGACACAAGTTATAGAGAAACTCGAAGCACACATTTTATAGTCAATCGCTTTTTTTTTTTAAATCGTGACGTTATGAGATAATGTGGAAACATTTTGTAGAGGGGGGCAGGCCACAGATGGCAATCTGGCGCATGCGCATTGCATGTTTGTTACCTAAGGCTGCAAATACACTCAGATTGTGTAATACTCATTGCTTTTCCACTACAACAATGGTTACCTGAACGCGTCTCAATGTTACGTTGTATCTCGTACATTGCCTTTCGTGTTTGTCCTAATGTGGTTGATAACACAAAGATTGTGCTTTGAACACAGAGGCTGTACCATATTTGCTTGTTGCGTGGCCACTTCTGAAGGGGTTTCATTGACAATTAATACATGTGCTATGCTGAGAACATAATCTGAATAAATTCGCGGAACAAATCAGTCCTGAGTTTCCTGAAGTGAAAGGACCGTATGAAATTCAAATATGTGCTACTGACGTCTGTGAATGCTGAGAGGTCTTTCTAAAACTTCGGACTGTTTCAGGGAGATAAGACGAACGAGTTTGAATAAGAAATTATTGAAGCAGCTCATATAATATAGTGTGCTGCTAACTGTGAGGGAACCCAGTATTTTCTAGTCATTGTAATTTGTTCTCCTTGCGACACTCATTGATTAATCATAAATATTAGTTATATTGATTAATTTTTGTTGACATTTACTTCTATTGCAATCCTTCATAGCCCAGCATACTCACCGTGACGTGTAACACTTTATAAACTCCTCGTTTTGTCCACACAGCGTATGTGTGTGTTCACAATAAGCAGCCGTTGTTTTCTATTCTAATATTCGCCGATTTTTCTTGCTAGTGGGAGCACACGGTGTTCGTCGTGTAGTACGAGCTGAATCTCTATATTGATATTAATTTTCATTTCGTAGGCCTGGCTTCGATCCCGAGTCAGCGAACTTGAGATTTGTGGTGAAGAATATGGGACAGGGAATGATTTTTCTTCGAGCACTTCTTTTTCCTCCTTTGACACAAATAAGTATCAAAAATATTTTCTTGGGGTGGGGGGTAAAGGTGGTCGGTGCGTAGGGCTGACAACCTTACCACCTTCATGTGCCGATTGTCTTGAAATCTGGGGGCCTCAACCTCCTGGAACCCTCAGGGCCTGTCCAGGCCTGTAACAGGGATTGCTTTACCTTTATTTCCATTTGTACCATCAGTGTCATTTCACCAATCCACCGTATCTGTTTTCATCTAAATAACACGCATCAGAAGGACGAGCGGGCAAAGTTGCGGACGTTGAAACAACGCATTATTGTTTCGCTTGTCTTGTTTCATTGGACAGGATAGTACTTTTACCAGTAAATTTAACTTGCACATCGGAGATATATTATTAGTGCATAACAGAGGTCCACACATTTTCAGAACGTCTAGGAACAACCTAAACTTTCTAGGCGCCAGAAGGGTGATGTGAAGCAGGTTCCAAACTTATGACCTACAGATACTGGGCATCTGCATGCAAAATTTAGTCGCCGTGGCGACCAGGCGCTCTGGATTACGTGCGTGCCTATTTTAAGCACCAAAACCTGCATTCTTAGTGCCCGAATACATAGGCGCACTCATAGTTTTTCTTTGGGAGGGGAAGGGGCTAGCCTTGAGGCTATATATAAATTATGTTTGATTTTAAAAACTGTGTTATGTAATCCATGTCAAAATCTCAGAGCCGACATCTATTCGGGTTACAGGAGAGATTAAATGGGACTGAAAAAAGTATTGTCTACATATTCGTAACTTTTTATTATATAGTTTAATATTCCAGTATACTAGTCATCAGCCGATTTCAGTGGATGATTTAGGCTGAAGCGTAAATCACGTAAAACCTTCGATATCACCGTGTCTACAAAATCCGTGTTTTTAAATTCCGCTTGGGGGGGGGGGTGCAGCCTGACTGGCCCCAGCCCCCCCCCCCCAAGAGTGCACCAGTGTCCGAATATCCGAAATATGGGAATAGCAGCAAATAGCGACGTTTTAAATTCACTTTTTATTCTTTCGTCGGGGGTTAATTTTGACATTTTGGCAGTTTGAATAACTATGCACTCTCAGTGAACATTCCTGTTTGAATTTAATTTTTTTCATAGACGTAATCATTTAATTATATGATTTCAGCCCCCTTGTATTTGTTGTGTGAAAAGTGGCAAGACGCATTTAAGATATTATCATTTATCGTTGTTTTACTTGGCATCTTCAGTCTTTCACTGTGTATAAGTGAGCACCGAAGGTTAGTATTCTGGACCTGAAAATCTGGAGGCAGTAACAAAGCGAAAGCTCCAGGAACGTTAACGCTATGTGTACATTTCCCGACTTGTTATATGCTTGTGAGAGCTTGCAGTCTCGTTCACTTTGTGCAATACTACAGATGCTCATCTTAAACAGTGTCAAGACACGTTTACTATCAAAGGAAATGTCACGTAGCAAGTACTTACTTGGAAGAACTGCTTGTTGCCAAGCATTCGTATCTCGGTCGTTGCGTTGAAATAGTTAATATATGTATATACACATTAACTGTATGAGTAAAAATAATTCGTTCATAGTTTATTTAAACACAGGTTTCATTTGTACAAGTTATGTATCAGTTTGTGAGCGATTTTAGGCACTTTCGCAAAATTGCGAAAAGCGACTATTAGCTTTGTCATTTCCGTCTATCCGCCCGTCTGCATGGACAACTCGGCTCCCACTAGACGGATTTTTGTGAAATATGATATTTTGAGTATTTTTCGGAACTCTGTAGAGAAAATTCAGTTTCCATTACAATCTGGAATAACGGGTACTTTACGTGGCGGTCTGTGTAGGCCTACATTTATGATATATCTCGCTGAATTCTTCTTAGAATGAGAAACATTACAGACATAAGTTGTGTAGAGAAAGTCAAAACATACTGTGTTCAATAATTTTTTTCTCCCCCGAAAATCGTGCCGTTTGTGAGATAACGTGGGAAAATGTGGTAGAGCCAGAGAGGTCACATGACGTTATGGCGCATGCGCTTTTCATGCTGGATATCTTAAGGCTCAAACACAGATTCAGTATATGTAATACTTATTGCTTTTCGACGGCAACAGTGTTCGCACGAATGCGTCTGAATATTACGTTATACGAAAATTGCCTGTCTTGTTAATTATGGATTGAGAAGGAGCTGGAAAGATGCGGGGAAAGTACTGTAACATATACTTGGGCGTACTGAAGAACTCTTAAGCAAGATTGTCAGCTTCTAGGTGTTCCGAATAAGACACGTAGATGCGATTCACTATATGGAACCGCCTTGCTCTGGATGAAGTGATTTTTCATGGAAGTAGTTAGCAGTAGACCGTTCTAAGATGTGAATTTGCGAATAAGATGATTGGTGCAGGTTGGAGATTTGGGTTTTATTCAGCAGGAGCAGCGATTTCTGTCACTACCACCACGTGTGTACTGGCTCTGAACCGCGTGTGTACAGGCTGTGAACCGCGTGCGTACAGACTGTGGACCGCGTGTATAAAGGCTGTGAACCGCGTGTGTACAGGCTCTGAGACCGGTTCAGTCAACTGCTCGGTGGTTACTGCGTGTCGAACAGGTCACCACCTGAATACAAGGCTGAATGACGGTTGGAACATGTTGGGACATTAATCTTTAAAGACCCAGATTTTATGTACCACCAGTTTTAGTACTAAACAATTCTACATTCTGTCCACATTGTGTATTTCTGTGATTTTTATGGATGTCAGAAAAACCGACCATTACCCTGTACAGCAGTGACTTATTTGTTTTTAGAACCGAGAAACTCTGCTTACCGCACGTTACGAACGGAATCTTGAGCACAATTCAGGGTAATGTCGTCTCTAAGGATTAAGGTAATTGTGATAACTTACTTGTAATGATAGAACTTCTGTGCCTGATGATCTTGCATAACAAGAGGCTTTCAATTTACGATGCTGCGTACATTCTTGTGAAAGTTAGCCGCTCTAGTCTAGTATAGCGCTCACGACGGACTTACCCGCCGGCGTGCATGTAAATGAGAACCCACACATTCAGTAGAAGATAATGCATTATATTATTTCCTGTTTTAAGATGGTAGACATGCAGTCACGTAGAGCACGTCGTTAAGCCACGTTACTGATTGATGTGTAGTTGTAACCATTCATTGCAATGCTGGTCATTGCATGAATGGTTGGTGTATTTGAGTCGCACCTGATGTAAGTATGGGCCGAGTTAGCTCAGTCTGTAAGCGACTCGTTATGGGCTGGACGGTCCGGTGATCGAACCCCCGTGGGGGCGAGATTTTCTGCATCCTTCTAGATCAGCCGTGGGGCTCGCCCGTCTTCCTGGACAATGGGTGCCGAGTGGTAAAGCGGCCGGGCCGTTGCGTTAACCACGCACCCAATCTAGCACCGAGGTAAAAGAAAGAGTATAGCTGCCTCTACGCATCTTTTGTACCATCATGGCAGGTTTTAGGGTGAAATTTTACTTTACCTGTTTTCATTTGGAGTGTATTTCCTTGTGGCAATGATAAAAATGTCCAATGGCTCCAACAACCATCAAGTATTTTATAACTAAAAGAGTACTTACGACTGCAGTAACGGACAAGTGTCTTTAGCTGCTATATTACTGTGAAAATGAGCAGAGTTTTGTGATCAGAAGTTGCTTACTGAGATTGTAATGATTGCATGCATAATTTTCCTCCCTCCTGTTGTGTATTGAAAAGGTGTCTAAACGCCACGCAACGAAGGTGGATAGAGACTTCGAGATAAAGCTCCACGTTTTCTTAAGTCGGTACTGCACGGGGGGAGGCCACCTTTTCGCCCCGACCAACTTCACTTAGGACAGGGTGAGACTGTGAGCTGGGCTAGAAGAGGTGACGAACGGAGAAATAATTTTACATACCGGGTATCGAACTTTGATCATCGTGGTTCATTGTATGTTTCAGTTACAGATAGTGACTTCTTTATCTTCCGTCGAAACATGCTGTTTGTCTTTTTGTTAAGGAGAAAACAATTTGAACACCCGGTGTGCCGGTTCTGGGACTTGCGTAATCAGGAACCTTGCAGCAAGGTGAGGTATGATAAGACGCTTTAGTTCTTTATTTTTTATCTCCCATTTTTACCACCTGCATGCTATTTCTTTAAAACTCGATAATTACTCAGCTGGTCAACAGATTTCCTGCCTCTGTTGAACCAGATGTTTCGTCGTTGTGTTCACTGATGTTAAACACCGCATCCTGCGATGTACGCTTGGTTGCCCCAACTGGTTTGATTTGTCGTGTATTATAGACAAAATTCTGTGTGTTTATAATTTTTAGTCCCCCTGCCACAAGTATCGCTTATCGAACCGTTTGTAATATAATCAGCCTAACAGCATAGTTTCAAGAGTACATATTATTGGTGCGAGAAGAATGGTTCCGTATACAGTCTTCCTATAATAAAACCAACTATATGCACTGATTTCTCAAATTTATTTTTGGAATGAAACTCTACATGTTTTGGACAGTTCCTCTGTCCATCATCAGGAGTTTTCCACTGTACACACAGCAATGGTGTCATACAGGTTTGCTGACAGCTTGCGAGCAGGGTCAGGACGGAACTGCAGTTTCGTCCTGATCCTGCTCGCAAGCTGTCAGCAAAACCTATATGACATACACCATTGCTGTGTGTACAGTGGAAAACTCCTGATGATGGACAGAGGAACTATCCAAAACGTGTAGAGTTTCATTCCAAAAATAAATTTGAGAAATTAGTGCATCTAGTTGGTTTTATTATAAGAATTTATCACGATACACTGTCACCTGAACGTCAAATCCCGTATACAGTATATGCAAAATAGCAAATGGAGTTGTTGTTTCGTATAGTATAATCTTTGATTAATAATAATAGAACATGATGCTGAGTTGTCAGTCTGATTTGCTCGTGCGTCTCCACCAAAAGTACGAGCAGGCCTAATTTTCTTTACCATGCCCTTCATACGTTCCCATAATCTTTGTGTTAGAGATTTACCTTGCCCAGTGAAGGTGCTGTTAACATGGCGTTAAAATACTACATCGAAATGTAATATTAATTGAAACGAGCACTTAACTTTTTAAAATCGCCATGCAGGCAGGTATGCCTGTCCGGTAGTTGAGTACCGAGCCTGCATCCTCTTTCACTTTTACTCTCTTTTTCCACGCCCCCCCCCCTCCCCCCTCCTCGCCCCTCGACGCTCATAGTGTGGTTGAGTACAACTGAAGTCAGTCTGTCAGTAGGCCGGCAGCAGCCGTGTGCTCGAACGGGCTGTTGATTGAGGCCAGTCCAGCCCATACTGTCGCCCTTCAGAGTGCAGTGCTTCTGGTAGTTCGCGTGGTAGCGTGTGTCAGTGTGTTTTGGATGTTGTATTACACAGTTGGCAGAAGCTCCTTATCTTCAGTTCTCAGTATTCAGTTCAAGGTTAATTATGTACTTGGCAGACCATATTTTTCTTTTATTTTTACGATGCTATCGTATTAACTTGGTGCCTCGATGACAAATATTTAACCATTCACAACTTAGTAAGTAATAAATGCAGAATATTTGACGTAGTTTTACCATGTGATATCTCAGGAAGGACTTTACATCAATCATACACAGGATAAGCCACGAACATCGGACAAGGCTCCATCTATAAATCGTGTCTTATTAAGTGTCGTGTGTTGTTTGAGCAACAAGTTTCTTTGTCGTCGTAACATACTCTTCATCTCAAAGTTAACTTTTCCCTGTGTTGAGAAGCACAAACTGTTGTAATATGTAATAATTATGAACCATAAATTTGTTGCACGTGCATAAAGGTGCCCGAAAGTAGGAACGTGATTGTGGAAACGGCAGAAAATTGAAACTAGGCAGAGTGCAATTACAGCTTTCTTGAAGGAGCTTTTACTGTATGGAATTTCAAATATATATGTATGTATGAAACAGCTACTTTCATCTGTGTCAGCGGAAGACACGTTTTGAAAATACTGTGCCTTTCAGAACAACCGCAGACTAGTACCGCGCATGACAAAGTTGTTAATAAAATCTAACTGTAGCATCTGTGTGCCTCATTTGACCCCGCCGTCGCAATGGACTACCACCAACACACTGTGCCTGCAGGCCCACCTATGGTAGCTGTACCCGCGCCCAATCACCCCTTGACACACCACCAGCTGCACCAGTTGCAGACCCTGGTACAAGCAGAAGACTCGACTTCCTCGCGATGGAGTCAGTACCAGCAGCTCTGGAGACATCATCACATGCAGCATATCAGTGGTAGGAAGACACGTGTGTCCTTGGTATTTTTATCTTTTGTGTGATAGTCTTGGTCTGGGGCATCATTTTGGGGGTCATTCTGTAGTCTGCATTCATCTTTTCCTTGAACCTTGCCCGCAAGATTATTTAGCCCAATCTGGTTCGTGGTGTTTGATGGTTGTGAATGCATGACGCAGGAAGTGACATGCGTTAATTCTCAACCTGTGTGTTGTATTACGGAAGGAGATGGGTTGCTGTCCGTGATGGTGGGTCTTTCTGGGGAAGCTGACAGTTCATAGCCAAGAAATTTTCCATTTTTAATGGACCGTGACGTCCAGTATTGTGTTTGCAAAAGTTTGTTATTGAGCCCTTCCACAGCCAATTCATAATATTCTGCGTATTCGACGTCCCTTTTAACAAATAACATTAACCTTCCATGTACGTCTAGGTTTGCAGCGGTCTCTGCCCTTACAGTATGTTGGCATGCATTTAAGTGGACGTCACGTACTGTCTGTCGCACAGACATATTCTGTAATCCATCGGCCTGTCGTAATGAGAACTGCCCAACAAATTTGAGCGGAGTTCCAGAAGAAGAAAAGATCACTTTGTGAAAGAAGGCACAGATGGGTGGTTGATACTGAAATGGGTCTCCACGAAATGTGGTATGAGGGTATGACTGGATTAAACTCGTTAATTACGGAATTAACTGCCGACTTTTGCAAAAACCCTACTGAATGTTTAGGTTTCATAAAACGCGGTGCATTTCTTTATCAGCTGAGCTAATGTCCGATTTTCAGGCACTCTAAGACTTACAGTTGGCTATAAAACCAGTTCAGATCTTAGAAAGAAGGGTAGTATACAGTTTCAGCTGCTCGGTCTGTACCGGCCTGTATGTAGAAAGTGATTTGTCGATCCCCCCCCGGTACAGATGAAGTGCCCGTAATTCCGGGATTCGAACTGGCAGTATTTCAAATTTCGTGGATTGCAGATAGCTTACCTTTCAAACCACATTAATCTTGATACATTGTCATTACACACATACCGTTGTTATTTCAAATATAAATGCACTGTATACACTAGCTGCACTACTGCTTAAAGCCACTCATTACTTCAACTTGTACTACGTACGTCATTTTGTGCTTAACTGTGTCGAAACATGTTTCAGTTGAAGTTCTATATATGGTGAGTTGATATTATCTGTTGTGTGTGTATGTATGTATGTATGTATGTATTGTATCAGAGTGGTAGCGACGACGTTTCGAAGGAACGTGCTGTAATCTTTCTTTATCGTTGCACCGTGCATTTTGTAGTTTATTTAAGTAACACACCAACAAATACGCATATATAGTCTTTAATAATCTAAAATTTACATCAAAACACTTAAAACGCTCCTACATGTTTCGATCATACGATCATCCTCAGGGAGCATACTTTGTTCCTTGCTAAATTTACAGTTTAAAATACTCAGTGATTTACTTCGTGATATTAATTTGTTGCTGTGGCAGCATGTCTGTAAGTAAAACTAAGTGTAGTAAATAGATTGTTAAGGCAATATAGCAACAATTCAATGTAGTAAGAATAATTATTATACACATATAATTAGGCCATATTGGTTAGAACCTAATTATTTGTGTATAATAATTATTCTTACTACATTGAATTATTTCTATATTGCCTTAACAATCTATTTAGTAAACTTGTTTCTGCTTACAGACATGCTGCCACAGCACCAAATTAATATAACGCAGTAAATCACTGGGTGTTTTAAACTGTAACTTTAACAAGGAACAAAGTATTATTTCACACTATATACGTGCATTTGTTGGTGTGTTACTTAAATTGCTGTAATCTTATTTAGGGCCCGACCTTGACGAGAGAGGCACATGTGCTAGCATACGTTACTGTACCAACTGCCTTGAGAAACTCGTGTCTTATGATGAGGATGTTTGTTGTTTTGTGGTTTTCAACTATAAAACAACAGACATTCCCATTTCACTTCCCTGTTGGTAAGTTAGCTCAGGGGAACAAAGATACAACTACGGCCCCTTGTAACGCTGACCTTGATATCAGTTACAGCGAGTGGTTCTAACGCAGATCCTTAATTTCAGCTCACAAGCGTTGAATTTAGCGTGCAGTTGGTCCACACTGGTCCACATCGTCATCTTCGAGAAGTCTGCACACCGCAATTTGCTGACATCAATCTTCACTACAGAGCTTCAACGAGTATCGCTTAAAGAGATGAATTTTGAAGTTAAGGAATGGGTGAACCACTGCACACGCTTTGTATTTTTGGCATTAAAGTGCATGAATGTGCGCATGGTGGGTAGGGCTTGTCTCTCGGTATGCAGGTTTCATATCCGGAATGGAGGTTCACGCTAAACTTTATATTCGGGGGCCCACACTGCAAGATGTTGGAATTTGACTGCTGTAAATATCGGTTGGAAAAACTGCTGCTTCACATGCTTACCAAATCGAACTTCACTCCTCTTTTAAAAGAGTGGCCATCATGTCAGAAAAGAATGGTGAATTATCTAAAATGTAGACGTCGCTGGAATTGATTTTAGATTTATTTGAAACATTCTGTAACGTGGTGTATATTTCAAGACGAATGAACACGCTTCTTAGATGTCTTAGCGTTATGTGAAATGTAAGTAGCTGTTCATGAATACTCGTAGGTATTTATGTGGAACAAATCATTTGCGTGTATAATGTTCGTGTAGTTGGGAAAGACACATTTTGGAAATATGACCGTCGGGCTCTTTTTTAATAACTGTACGGTCTTGTCGCTAAGTATAAGCTTGCACGGTCCGTTGGCTAAGGGCAAAGAACGAAACGTTTTGTAGAGGGTATTCTTGGCGTTGCTGTGGCGTCTGTCAGTGCATATAGGGACGTTCTGTCAGCAGCTTAGATTGTGCAGCGTCCGATCGATCATATGAATGCTGAATGTGGAAGGACGTTATACTGAGACGCTTTCAGGCACTCTGTCAGAAAGTGAACAACAGTACTTGCCAGTAAATTCGGAAGTCCTTTAAAAAAGCACGCAAATTATAAATCTTGTAATTACAGGAACAGTGACAACTTCAGACGGACAGTGTTTCAAAATATAGCTGATTGAATAAGGAAGTACCGCATATTTGTGTGGAATGGTGTTGAATGAAAAGACCAATCTAGTTAAAGTGACGTGGAATCAGGGTGGAGCAACATAAAAGACGCTATACGGACAGCAGGAGAAGAACAAGTTGGATACACATGGGCAGAGAAGAGAAACTTGGTTGCAGAGTGAAATAAAGAACTGAGGACAGTTAGAGTAGAAATGTGGACGATTCTCCAAAATTTTAAGCAAAGGTTATAAAATTGTCAGGAACAAAAGGAGATAAAATTGGGACATATTTTTTTAAATATCTTAATATATTACTGGAACGTAATTAACAGTATTCAAATTGTTTAAAAAATAAAATAGTAAGAAATGGTAGTTCGTGATACAGTTCCAAGCGAAGCATTTAAAAGGGGACGCATGTTACTCTGTAATGCCGAAACAGTCGAACACAGACCGCGAGTAGAAATGTAGGTGATCAAACAGTTGGAAATAAACTGGAATTAAGTCCAGAAGGAACAAGTTCCTGTACTGCCTGACCCTGAAGATGGAGACACTTTGCTCGTCCAAAGGGTCGGTAACTGTCTACAAGTCAACACAGGTGAAGTCCAAGAATAACTGGATATTCGAAGTTCAGAAATTCCAGGAAATTTTTTCGTAAGGCAGAAATTTCAAGACTCCATGTTTAGAGAGAGTAAGTTTAGGCCGAGGTTTATTCCTTGCCGTCACAGTCGGCAAAGGTCTCTTCGATCATCGTTGAAAACATCTAGATTTTGTTGCTAAGTGTTGTGTCGGCAATGTATTATTCCCTGGATGCTGTTCAGTAGCCATTAGCGTCGCGCTAACTACTGATTTTATCTATCGGGTATCCAGTTTACCTTGTGTAGAGGTGACGTGCCATGGAGACATAAAGGGGCAGTGGGTGTAAAACGCCATGCATTCTCATTTGTCGTTATGTGTTCCGATAGACGCTTTGACCTCATTATTCTGGAGGAGCTATCCGCCTGTGCTGATTGCATTGGAGGCCGGATTGGCCCCCAGGGTTGATCTGATCATTGCTGCGTAGAGAAATGTTCCTACATTGGCTGGGAATCGAATGGGCGCCATACAGATCCTAACCAGAAACGATAGTGTCCGGCTCATGTTGTCGTTAACTTGTAATGAGTTAATTATTAACATGTACTTTTTTATTACTATTTTATGAACTTTTTTTCTCTCTTTTTTTCCGTGGCACAACATCCGCAACTCAGGCCTAGGCCGCCTCATGGTTGGGGTTTCTAGATCACACACAATTAGACACACACCCTGCAGGAGGCACTTCTCTGAACGAGTGATCAGTTCGTCGCAGATGCCGCTACCTGCACGACATAAAACACAAGACATGAACATCCATGCCGTCACCGGGATTCTAACCCTCGACCCCAGGAATCAAGTTGCTTCAGACCTACGCCATAGATCTCACATCCAGCGGGATCGGTTACGAAAAATTCGCCAGTTTTTGGAATAGTTATTAGGAAAGTCTGCGAGCCTTGAGACTAAACTAGTTACAAAGAGTATGGTGAAGGTACTAGACCATAGTTCTAAACGTGTTTGCTGCTGTTGGACTTGGTCTGATACGTATCTATATCCTTAAGTATTACCTATTAATTTATGATAGTCTATAGATTGCCGCTTTTTCGGGCGTTTTCAGACTAAGCGAGTCCCCCGTTAATCTATACGAGATACGTTAGGATGTTGGCCTCTTTATGTTTTCATTATCAGATATTCACAATTAGCAAAACCATCACCTCTTGTTCTGCAGGCCATTTCTAGGACACCTATCCATTCAAATTCCTTTTCACTGTCATCCGTCTTTGGTTTGCTTCTAAGCATCTGCCACTCGTGATAGTTGAATGCGTTAGATAAGAGGCATAGAGGCGTTATTCGAACCGCTCGAAAGCGTGACATAGATAGAGACTTTAGATGCCGGACTGCTGGCTACAAGTCAGTATTCGGAAGGTCCTGCGACCGGCCACCTCGACACAGGTTTTTCTTGGTTTCCCTGTGTCTATAAGCAAATGCTGAGATGGTTCCCAAGATTCCAAGTTGCCACTACATGCTTCTC
>Ga0131853_10005178_pt1 | contig 23485 bp, 17 predicted proteins | sample TergutLab28metaG_FD_92764 | JGI IMG/M metagenome (GOLD analysis project Ga0131853, IMG submission 92764) | Labiotermes labralis P1 segment gut microbial communities from Petit-Saut dam, French Guiana - Lab288 P1 (version 2) (version 2) | ecosystem: Host-associated > Arthropoda: Insects >...
AAGCTTTCCAGAAATGTTTCCAGCAATGGCAGGACTGCTGGAAGAAGTGTGTGCATTACCAAGGAGACTACTTTGAAGGGGATTAGGGTTTCAGACGTCAAAATAAATAATTGTATTTTTGCCAACCAAAGGTCCGATACTTTTTGTACAGCCCACGTATAAACATAGCAAGTATATAACATTAATTAACGATATAAATTACTCAGTTTCCTGACTGACTTCTTAATTACCTCTGATTGATTGTCACACTCAGTTTATAATTCTGAACAAAATCATCCACATTCAGAATACTTCCATCTGTGATTCCAAGCTCCTAAAAAGAAAGTGAAATGACACTGCTTTAAACACAGAAGTACAGTGAGAATGATATATGTGAAGCTGAAACAAAATCAAATCTTAGTTAATTATTTAATTTAAATATTAATTTGCCTTACAAAATATCAATGTCAGCTGCAGTCTTAGTTTTCTTAGCATTCCTGATATATATAAGGTCCGGCAGAAATACCTGACAATTTGGCAACACAGCTGTGAGTGGAATCGTTGGCGTGGGGAATATGTCCTTTAGCACCCTTCTAGCAAGACTCAAAAGCATTTCAGTTGCCATGGAGCGCTGGTCTGTAGAGCATCGGGCTTTCTCTGTGGAGACGTATTTCAAAAACAACGATTCTGGCGTTGTGACTCAGCAGATATTTCGTCAGCACTTAAATATTCATCGGAATGACAGTGTCCCTAGACACAATGCTGTACTGTTGTGGGTGAGAAATTTCACACAAACAGCGTCTGCCGCAAAAAGAAAATCTCCAGGAAGAGAGCCTTCACTTAGAACTCCTGAGAACATCGAACAAGTGCATCAGGCTTTAGTTAGAAGTCCTCCGTTTGCTGGAATGTGCTGACAATAAGGGACGCCACATCACAGACACTATATTCAGGAAGTGAATATTGTAATTAAAATGCTTTGAGATAAAGATAATTTTAGTAATAAATTCACGTAAAAAGACAGTATACTTTTCATTTTATTTAACTTAAAAATCGTCACGTTTTTCTGCCGGACCCTATATATGACACATAATTACAATCTGTCTACACCAAAGTTAACTTACACCAAGCTTTTTTGGATTATTTTCTTCCGTCTCACCCTCTTCACTAGATATGACAACGGTTCCCTTTCCATCGAGAATCACGTCTGGAGCCACCATGTTCAGTGTCTTTTTCAGCACCTCATCCTCTAAATCCTTTACTGTCATGGCATTCACATCAACATACAGAATAACCTGGAAAACATTACTTATTTTGTAATTCAACAAAAGCTACAAATCTGGTCACGTAAACAAATGCAACGCAGCTGACACATTCAAAACACTTCAACAGAACATAGGCATAAAAGCTATACATTCACTTTAGAGATGACAAATTCTTCTACGTGTTAACCTGCAGCTTCACAGCATACATTTTTTTCGAGTATCAAGCTGCCCTGATGAGTCAGTATTCACAGTTAGGCTGCACAGAAGAATTACAACTTCCCAATGTTGTGGCAAGATTATCCAGGGGTCCTTACTTAGACATGGTGGTGGGCCCAGTCTCCGCAGTGAGAGAGTGACTGGTGGGAGGATGGGCTGCAGTGCAACCAAAAGCACAGCTCTCCCATGGTAACAAAAATGCTTCCATAGCAACTTAGGGGTGTCATGCCAAGAGGTGTGAATAAAGTTTGAGACAGGACAAGGATGCATAACGGGCTAATCCACGACTTTCCTGAATTCAGCAGTCACAAAAGAGGTGAAGAAAGATTCTCTTGGTGAAAGAATCTATGCATGGTCTCTACAGGAGACATTCAACTGTTGTTCAGAGGAGGTTGAAGGGAGGAGCTTGTGGGGGAGAAGCGTTAGAGTCAGGCTTGCTTAGTCACTACCAGATATCCCGGTTCAAGCTGCGAGGCCTCCCATAAATCCAACCCCTTATATGTACCTCAGGGTTATGCAGAGATCAGTAACCTGCATCACATGGGAGGAAGTAACAGGTGTAGAGTGGACTCCCGGTAAAGGGTTCCTCCAACACATGCTGGCTAATGGGGCTCTGGTCTACCCAAGCCAAAGTGGAAGGTACCGTGCTGAAGGCTGTATGGCACTGGGGTAGTAATAGATGGGTCATATAGATCCCCCTGCAGAAGAAGGCAGCAACACATTGTTATGTATGCCTTCTGTCTGCATGGGGATCCATTGATGGTGACCATACGTTTTCCCCATTTTGTGGGAAAGCTCCTTAACTGTGGACTCTTGGAGATATGAATAAATGAATTAATAAACTACTGGCTCTGGAAATGAAGCCTCTCCCCGCAAAGGGGCCCTGGGTGACCATAAAGATGGGTTCCTATACCTGGGACTTTGAGAGGAAGGCAAGATTTTGTTTTATCAGGTCTTGTTTATTGGGAACTCCAGGAGATATGTAAAAGAAGGCTCTGGAAATGGGTGTCTCTCTCCATAGCAGCCCCAATGGTGAACCTGGTGGGGGTGGGCATATAACCAGGGCCTTTGAGATATGGATGGAGGGCTCTGGAAACAGGGCCTCTCCCTCTCTCTATTGGAGCTCTGTGAGGGGAACATGGAGGAAGGGATCCTTTATTGGAGACCATGAAGGATATGTAAAGGAAGGCTCTGGATATGGGCATCTTTCTCCATTGGGGCCCCATTGGGGAACCTGGAGAAGGGGTTCATTTACCAGGGACTTTGAGAGACAGTAAAAGAGTGCTCTGTAAATGAAGTGTCTCTCTCTCTCTCTATGGAAGCTTTGTGAAGGGAACCTGGAAGGAGAGCTGCTATACTGGGAACTCTGAAAGCTACATAAGACATGTCAAGGAAGGCTTTGGAAATGGAGCATCTAATTCTTCAAACAGGCTCCATAAGGGGAACATGGAAAGAGGCTCCTATACTGAGGACTCTGAGAAACATGTAATGGAAGGCTCTGGAAACAGAGTATCTCTTTTATAGGGCCCTGTAAGGGGAACCCAAGGTACTTAGCAAGGGAGGCCTCAGCCAATATGTTTATTGGGCCAGAACCTGTTGTTGATATATTCTTCTGTCATGTATCACTTAAAGGTTTGTGGCCTTACTTTTGACCAAAACACTCTAAGGGATATCTCACTCTGGGCTCAGGTGGGCTGAACCCAGAGGGTATTAGCAAAACTTATCCAAGATCATATCAGGCCTTTATTAAGGCTGCAGAGAGAAAGGTCAAAGAATATGGGGGCACAATGGGCCTGCTTGTAAAAGGCCTACATATATTGGGTCCTTAAGGGCTCAAACACATAGTATATTCTTCTCTATTCCATTATGAAACTGCATGTTTTGATGTCTTCCTGATTACTATGGGGATGCATAGTTGGCAGGCATGGACGTTGGCCATGACCACTGCTCCATCAAAGGTGATGCTGTATTGTGTCTCGACTAAGTGTCTAGCTGGCAATGGTCACTGGCTGTTAGGACTGATGTCCCATACACAAAGAAAAGAAGGCAGGAAATATTTTGTACTGGTAGCAGTCTATTTGGCAATCTGGATAAATCCAGCCACAGTCTTTGTCTTCATTTTTCTACCACAAACACAACCACAGCCAATTCATGTATGTCCCACATAACAGGAGGCAATAATTTCAAACATACTAAGATACAATTAGAAGTTACCCTTCCACTAATAAAGACAGGCAAAGAAACATACCTCATTCTTTGGAGAACAAACATAGCATTTTGGATTTGGAGGATTCAGAAACTTCTCTGGCACAATCAGCTGGTTTCGGTGGGTGGGTTTTGGTCTTAAATACACTGTCTGGCAACTCTCCAAATTATTCTCCAACACGTTGAAGGCATGCAGCACCACAATACCAGCTATAATAGCATTTGTTGTTGCAATTGCAGGGATGATGTTGCCAGCCATAGCTTGGAGACAGAAAATTTTTTCATATCATTAGTTAAACCTAAAAATCTATCACAACATGCAGTTGTTTAGTTAGAACCAATAACTACAGTTTTTATATAAGCAATGCAATGTAAAGCATGTAATCATTTCAAAACCTGCCCTGATATTATGACATGAATCTTTGATTGCTATGCAAAATGAAACTTTCAGAACTTACTAAAATGAAAGTGAATACACATAAATGCACATTTAAATACAGAGGTTTAGAAACTGATTATATCACAAGTGAAAATCTCAATGAGTTCGTGTCAACTCAAACAGTGTTACTAATGAGATCAATGGAAAGAATTCAAAATGTATTTCTTCAAGATATGTTCCTTGAGAACTGCTCCATCTTATCCCACTTAACCACTTGTATTACTGCTAAATGAGTAAGGTTATACTTACATTTAATATCAAAACGGGTTTTCTGGGGAATACCAAATATGTGAGCTCGTATATTAGCACATGCTGCAACAAAATCCATTGCGTTCTTGTCATCCTTATCCCACACTAAGTGATCGCCCTCCTTCAACGACTGCAACACCACAATCAGAAACACACAATGAAAACTGAGAGCTATAGTCTTGAATTGATACATAACAAGGGAGGGGGGGAAAAAAGAGACGCTTGGGCAGCAGAGGAACTTAACAAAGCCTGTCATAATTGTTATAGATTGAGTTACAAATGGGAAAGCATTCAGCAAGAAGCCCTACTTTTTCAGGTGTACCATACCACTCACTGAAAATAGCTGAACTGATCCTTTCTAGCAAGAATTTAAGAGAAGTTACAAAGCAGAACACAAAAGATCACAACCACACCACTTTTCAACCATTTTAATACACATCTTTACAACTTATGAACTTCAATAATGTTGAAAAAAAGTGGTTCCCTTTGGTCTAAACTCTTGTTTTATAGACATACACATCAGGGACAAGATTTATATGATATTCACAGTTGTGCATTCTGTGTGAAAACTGGTTTAAACTTTTAAATATTCTAAGGCACACACATCAGTGACGAGATTCTAATGATATTTAAAGTTGTGCATTCTGTGTGGAAAACTGCATGTGGCCAACAAGTGCTTGTAATCATCAGATGTTTTTCGAAGAACTAACAGTTAAGCAGAGCTCCCTGTAGATGGCATCAATGAACACCAAAACATGGAGCAATAATTATTATGTGATCTAGTATACATAGGATGGTGCACAAATGTTAGTCACTAAAATGTGATTGATCCTTGGTTACAGTCCCTGACAACTGAAGGGGTCAGTTTACTGCTATCAGCTGTAAGAAACTTGAGCATCGAAGTGCAGGAGTTTTCAACTGTCTTTCTATATATAACTTTCTGAAACACAATTCAAGTCAATTACTGACAAAAACCATTACTAATTAACCAACAACACATAATTTCACTGCTTGAGCCAAATCTACCTTTCAGTGTACAAAAATACCTGAAAGAACTATTTATTTTTGTTCTGGACAGAAGAAATTTTTCAGGCTGGTCACTTTACTAAATACAACAAATTGTAATTGATTACTTCAACTCGGTAACCTAAGTCAACACCTTCATAGCTCACGGGTTGAAAATCAGTGGTATATTTAATCCTTTCCCTGTTGCAAACCTTTATTACCCATTGTAAGCCTTCTTCATTTCTTCGGAAAAAATTTCAAATTTTAGGGTATAAGTCTTTCAAACTTACAAATTCTCTTGTGTTACTTAGCAACATTCAAAGAAACTAAAATACAAGGTATGGCAGAATGCAAAGCATATCAAATGGAAAGAGACAAGGCATAAAGGCACTTATAAAATATGTCAGAAATGACATGGAAAGGGAGATCTCAAACGCTTCTGTACATTGCTGGATAAGGTGGCATCTGTTTCTATAAACACACATGTAATACTACAGGCAAAGTAAATAAATAAATAATCAGTATCATACCTCATACTGGTTCTTGAGATTTCTGCAGCTGTCTGCAAATATCTGGCCACACTCAGCAATACTCCAGCTCTTTTGATCTCTGAGTCCACTTTCCTTTTCAATTCTACTGCTGCCTGCAACTAAAGGTATAGTGACTGTCTTGAAAAGGCTAAGGATTGAAGTTTTCAAGGTAAACTACATGTAATTATGCATTCCTGGTTGCAGAGCTGTGTGAAAATAGGGTTAATATCCAATGATACACATGGACTGTCTCTGTTTCCACCCTCAGGGTATGGAGAATAGTTCAACATATCCGGCACAACTACGTAGCGCTGTACCCACCTTTTTATCTCAGGATGGGAAAAGAATCCAGTATCTGGAACACTGTACTTACCTTTTTGTATTTCTGGAACACTAGATGGCAGATGAGGAACAATGTAAGCCCTGAACATAATATACTATTAGCAGAATATCACAGAACCGATGTATATAGTTTCCATATGGCTAAAATACTGTTTCAGGCACTGTTTTAAGTGAAGGTAATAATTCAATATCTGTCTGAAAAACTAAAAAAATTAACAAAAATTCAATATGAAATATTTAACCACACTCCGTAATTTCTAGAAAACACTACTGGTTCACTGAGTTTATAATGACTTCATAAGAAATCCTTTAACCACCTTCCACAGTTTTCATAACAGCAGCAGAGATGCAGTCACTGTACACATTAAGAGACTGTTGTATCCCAAATTGATGGTGGGTTGGGATTGTAGAACGTCGACCGAGAAGGAAGTCGTTGAGCACATTGGAATACTTAGGAATTAAAATTCAAGTTCCCAGCAACTCGAGGTGATGTGTGGATATTGCTGATTTATTAATTGAAGATGTGATGGCTACAGTTGTTCTAAACAAATACTTGAAGTACACTGTTAAATGATAGAGAAATGTCGATTCCAGTGGCGAGCGACAGAGTTCCTGGCAGCAAGTGGTGTAGAATGAAATCCCCCGAATATGCCTTGACCGGCCTTCTTATAGGACCAATTCAGGGCGTTGGTTTTCATGTGATAGTTCATTGAACTGGGGGCTTCTGGAGAATTCTATGCATTAAAATCATGGAGCAATCATGTGCAGTGTAAGAGTCAGAGTACAATTCTGAGCTCACTGAGGACGACAACTGCGTCAGCAAGTTGGAGTTTTGGGTGAGTTATTGCCTTTAATACCTTATAACAATGATGTTTGACACTGGTGACCCCGGTTTCCTGTTATTTCGACATCTCTCTATAGAACAAGTATTTTCTTATAATTTTAACTTACCGTATTACTGTTATTAAGTATGATTTTACACCTTAAAATGAAATGCCGTCTTACCTATCAGTTGTATGACGGTAGTATACGACAAGATATATAAGACTGGTAAACAAAGCATTTGGAAAGGCCTAAATGTGGACACCTGGAAAACTGGTAAAATTTAGAGTAGTATTGTATAAACAACCATCAAATATGTACAACCACAAAAAAATGCCTTGAGAGCACCAAAAAATGAAGATGGTAATGGCAATGCCAAGTCAGAGAGGTACACAAAATAAGATAAGGACATGTAATTTTATAAGAGGGATGAACAGAGGAAATATGGCATAAAGCAACTCACTCTAGTGGAAACGCTGATGGATAACAATGATTATTTAGCATGTGCAATCCAAAAACCTGCAAACTGTAATAGGTTGAGAGTTTACAGTTACTTTTCTACTTTGAATATCACAACTTAGCATTTACCAGCATCTGGAAGACTTCCCCATAGCAGAGGTGTTGGTGGTCTTCTTTTCTTCCACAGGTTGTCCATACTGAGCAAGTACTTGATGTCATCATGAAACAATTTCTGGAATAGCTTTTCTGGTTCATACTTGCAAGACTGTGCCCAACTTCGTGTTGACACACGATCCACATTACCTTTCTCATTTGATTGAATCTTAAGAGCTTCCTCTCCTGCATCACCTGATTGGAACAACAGTCAAATTACACACACACAAAAAAGACTGCCAGAGGCTACCGTGACTCAAGGTTGTCTAGCATTGGCTAACTTTGGTAATTCATGCTACTAGGAACACTCAGAATCACAAAATACTGAAAACCATCTACACACCTGCAGCTTCTGGGTCTGCGGTATCAGGCGATACATCCTCATCAGGATCATCTTCTCCAAACAACTGACTGTTCAAAAAAAACAATCCCTTTACAATCAGTACATAATACAGATGCGTGAAATCATGCAAAATCTCTCTCTCATTCACTACCTTGCCCCGGCTCATTCTCTGTCTCTGTCACTCTCTCTCTCACACACACACACACACACACAGAGCACAAGCAACAAAACTACTATAAAAAGTAACTACATACAAGAAGAAATTACATAATAAAATACATACTTAAAGAGATGTTTTGCCCAAACAATACAGTGAATGGGCTCAGAAGGCGTGTTGCGAATGGTACATCCTGGAAATGTTTTCTGAGCTGCTTTTGGTTGACATTCATAACACTGTGTCAGACCTTTCTTTATCAGTTCAACCTGACCATCATAACCTGCTGTTCCACTTTCAATAAGAGGTACATCAGCTGCTAAACACATTCGGTTGACATGGTTTCGAGCAGCACGATTATCCAGGGCATTCATCACCAATGAAAATTTTTTGAAAAAATTCACTCCATATGGAGGGCTGTCAAGAAAAATGGGGCAACCATAAGAGTAAAATACACACATGGTAAATAATATCTGTAAACCCAGTAAGGTCCTATCACAAATACATAACACAAATAGCACAATTCCTTACTTTGTAATACTGTCATGGTATGCTTTGATACAGGCATTAGGATTAAATGCTAATGCACTTTCCCGTGCAACTGCTGCTTTGGATTTTCCAACATGCTGCTTATGAAAAAGAAACTGCCGATTTAAGTTGCTCACATCAATGGTGTCCAAGTCAATCTGAAATATAAAACATTAAGCCACATAACAGTATAAACACAAACTGACTTTCTCACTTAGTGCCAGGGCTATCATTAATCAATCAACAGCCAGATATATGACAATTCCCCATATAATATTTCTAAAAAATCCATTTCCCAGTATAACTTCTGATGTTTTGGGTCATTCTTAAAATCCTCAGTTAAACACATTCTGTTGTTCCAAATTTATGACAATGATTAACACACTACACTAATCATTAAACTCTAAATGTATAACTTCATTTGGCCATCCAGATGGTTAAACTTCCTGACATGATACAGACATTCCAATATGTCTTTAAGTGCTTTGGATTCAAGATAAGACCTCTTTTAAAGGAGATATTTCTGTCCCATTTAAGCACATACACCTCAGTGCCTTTTCTCGTGTTAAGCATTTCACACTTCTTTCAGGGAATTGAAATGAGAGTGGAATTATTTTGTTCTACTGAACCAAGATTTACATATGTTACATAAAATATATTCCAAAAAAGCAAGGGTACACAAATTTTCCAAAAATCCGGATGCCATCTCATAGTTCTAGGTGCAAAATGAATAACATTAAAAGTACCCTACTGAGGACCCATAAATATTAGGTACCACTGTACAAAATGTCATTGCTTGGGCAACCTAGACACCTGGGTTCTGTGCACCTCTGCCTTAAGAGAACAGAACTCTGCTTTTACTAAGCAAAAGCATACACACATGTGACTAATGACTAACCTTTAACAGAAAAAAAATTGAGATTACTGAATGACATGCAGGTTCTGCTTAATAAAATCTAACAAACTCAGATGTACATCAAGGCATGGCTATCACATTGTCTGAGAAACAAAATTAGTTCATAAGACCATGTAATTTAATTCTGATATTATTAGTACTTCACCAGGCACAATCATACAACGATAAATAATAAAACGCCATCTGAGTACACCAGACGACTGTACTAAACCTTCCTTTATTTGTTTACAGTGTTATTTCTGACATGTTTTGACCTGAGCTTCGACATTATCAGAGAAACCATGCCAATACAAGAGGAAATTACTTCTGCATTTACATTTGTACCATACACATGTTATAAATGGAACATTTCACACATTCTTACTGTTAAATGTTACAATTGGTTCAGTATATGCAAAACAATTAACACTAAGACCTATGATAAAATTTTATAACGTTAAAGTATGTAATTATAATCAGTTCGAAGAAATACTTTGATTTTTAAATATAAACCACAGTCTGTAGGTTAATGTCATTCAGTCTGATAATGATAGCTGAGCACAGGTCGAAATATACATGAAGTAATACTTTAAGGAACTAAAGGAAGGTTTAACACAATTCTCATGTGCAATCAGATGGTATTTTATTATTTATCACTGTACTTTAAATGGATTCAAAAAGTTGTCCATCAGTGTTTATGTACTCTGTTACATGGTGCTGAATGCTTTTGTGATAACTGCATTGTGCCAATGTAATCCAATCTTTAATTATTCTCTTTCAGTCAGATAAACTGTGTTAAAAGGTATTTTCATGCATTCTGATAAACTAAAGAGTCCAGCATTCTCAAAGAATAGCCTACTCAACATTAGACATTTACAATGTGTTATGAGATTTAGGTTAACATCAGCAAACAGTACACAATACATAATTATGAAGGAAACATAAACAGGAAATGGTAAGATCCCATGAAATTTACCACAACACAGATTTGTCCCCTGCAAATTCCGTGTGTTAAACCTTATGTCCTAATTTGTCACAGCTATAAATGGTTAAATGTGAAGCACAGCTAATATTCAAGCGCAATGGAAATGGTACTACACCATCTTTGCAAGCAAGGAAAACAATTCATTTTCACACATCACAATATGTCTTATTTTCTACAGATTCTTGCTAGAGTAGGGCCAACAGACCCACAGGAAACTCTACCACTATTAACACTTTCCCTCTGGTGAGGATTTACACTTTAAAATCCACCCTGCTGGCTCATTTTAAGGGTAATAAAAAAAAATTTGAAAAGTATGGTGTTTCCTGTCATAATAATACAAACTTTTACACACCATAGCATAAGTGCTTCTGTACCTCACGCACAAAAAATGAAGTACTTACATGTATTTGGAGTCTGACACCACAAGTGGAAATTTTAAGGTTGGAATCACGAAATTTATAGTCACTACACATCCACAACAATTTACACATTGCACAGAGATAAGGTTTTGCAGCACTGCCCCTGAAAATCAATTGTTACTTTTACTCCCAGTAATTCAGTTTTGTGTGGTACACTTCAAAACACTGCCCTGTACAAAGTCCTATACCATATTTTCAGCCATACACTGTAGTATATTTCTTTACAGTTTTCCCGGTATGGTGCTTGCTTCTCTCTGCACACACACTGCATGAGCGGTGAGAAGTTCCCTCCACCTTAGCATGTGTCACTGTAATCCTATATAAAAAATGGTCTCTCCCTACAAGTCTGCCAGCTGACTGCTAGTACGGACTTGCACTTGAATTTCAGTACCGGCACTAGAGAGCAATCCTTCAGCAACTTTTTCATAGAAAATTTCCAGCGGCATTTTTTTTCTTGCGTGTTTTGTCATGCAAGATGTGTGCACTGACCGCTACCAGGTTGAATAGATGTAAGAAAAGTTTTTTTCCACCAATTTATTGTCTTCCTTTCCAATGAATAATAGGACAGCCTCTGGTCTGATCTGTCCACACCAGTTTTATACTTGTTTTAGTCCAACACTGCAACTGATTTTATTTTATGATGTGCCCCCTTGACAATGGTACCTCAGAAAGTACATCTTCATGGGCAGATGTTAGGAAAAACACATCATGAATGTCCTTCCACTTGATGACCAAGAGGTGATCCCATTGGCATGATATTTTTCACCTTTTTTCAGTTTCCCAGAAAGTGCTTAATTAGGCATTCTTTTCTGTTGGACATCACTGTACCTACAGCCTTTGTTTTGCAACACCATAAATGGTCGAAGATCTTTAGACTGGAAAACCATCTGTCCCTTTTTTTTTTTTTTCACACAACCTGTCAACAACACTGAATGACATGTGTTCCGAGTTGGTTGGATGTGCGCCGGTATATATGTCCAGGTTGTAGATGTAGCCACTTTTTGCCTCACAATATTCAAACATCTTTATTCCACATTTATGGGGCGTTCCTTTGATATAAACACGAAAGAATATACACCCTCGAAATGGGCATAGTGCCCCGTCGATAGTCAGCTGCTTTCCAGTGAGCACACGTCCTGAAATTTTGTGATGAGTGTGTCAATAACTGGCCAAATTTTGAATAGTCAGTCACAGCCTGGCTGTCCCCTACCTGCCCTTGCATCATTGTTATTGAGATGGAACACTGTCAATAATGTGTAGCACCTATCCCGAGACATTCCAACAGAAGCTGTATATGGGGTGTGAATAATCGGACGCAAACTCCAGTAATCCCACAGAGATGACTTGCATAGCATGCTCATGTGTATGATTATGACAAAGAAATTTTTTATTTCTTGCAATGAGACTGTATTCCACAGTGCAAATACAGATTTGGGTGACAGAGAGCCCTCTTGCTTCTTTTTATTTATTTTCTGCTTTGCATATCGATTTGTTTCCTTCTGTATAAGTTTGAACATTTCTGGGCTGAAGAATATTTCAAATATATCCCAGTGAGAACTGTCTAGAGTTAATTGGAAATTTTTTTTAATTCCTGGTACACCAGAGAATGCAGGTTTCTAAACCATCTGAATTTGTTCTTTCCAACCTAACTCAAAATCTGTATTTGCATGTTTAGGAAGGGCCTTGTATATTCTCTTCGTGCCTCTGTCAGGTTCTGGCTGGACTTCCTCTTCCTTGGTGCTGCTGCTGAAGGGTGAATTTACTTTGCATGTGTCACTGTCAGAAAGTATACTAAAACTACCACCATCTGAGTCCGAATCATTCACAATTTCACTAATTTTATCAGTTCCAATAAACATTTTTTGTGAAGTATTTTCTGAACCAAAACTCGGTCCAGGTTTTTCCATTTTGCTTGTAGCGCTCCAGACATCAACTGATGACAGACAGACCTCATGGTACTTTAGACCTGCATGCTAGGAGACAAACAGTGAATAATCCTGTCTGCTAAGGTGCGGGGGGGGGGGTCAAATGTGACAACAAAGGCATGCATTGAGTCAAACGTCAAAACAGCTTGTTGCGTAAGCGTTCCCTCGCCAGTATCCAGCATACGCAATTACATGCCTTGCAGGAAGCTAACAGTCACTGAAACTACAAACATGGGAGAGTCTAATGGTACCAACCTGAAGCCAATACCTCCCATACTTTTAACAAGCCCATGAAAATCGGGTAGTACTAATACTCCGTCCGGACAGCTGGCGTGAGAGGTCGCGGAGTATTTGTACGCCGCGCGGAGGGGAAGTGTTAAACATTTTAGTCATCTTTTTCGTGCACTCCATATTTGAAAGAGGCAAATTACACCACAACAAAGATTTGGAGGGATGATAATAGCCCAAAAATAATGGAAGGTCGAACTGTAAAGACTAGGAACGTGTGAAGAACTTTCCAGTATGTATATAAACTTTCGTTCCAAAAATCGTGGAGTTAACGGTCACATTGCAAAGATCAGATCTACGGCCCTCAAAACACTAATCTGACGGGCTCGATGGCTGAACGTAATCGTAACCGCACAAGGCTCTTTACATGATGCTTTCATTACCAGCAGTTTAAGTGTATGAAGCCTACATCAAGCAATATACTACGCTGCATTGTACTGCAACACTAGTTCCCATACACCAAAAATAAGCCTTAGTGACTCAAGCATGAGGAACGTGTGGAATAAATTATATTTTAAGGACTTACAATTTCTATATCCTTGAAACCTGAAAGCACAAGATTCTTCAAGAGTTCACAACCAATACCTCCTGCACCCACAACTAAAACTCTGGCATCTTCAATTGAAGACTTTAGGCCATCTTCAAAAACACCTTCAATACTAGCCGCCATTTTACGGCGTTGCACTGCAAACAACACGCTACACGATCTGTGGCAATCACGGTGGCAGCTCAGGTCACAGATTACTACTTGTAGGCTCGGCTTGCCAATCTGAACAGCTCTTATCCATGGGATTGAATTTCCCGTGTACGATTCCAGACCTTTCTTTGAATCTCGCTAATAAAAATGTCACCGCCACACCCAACCATTCGACACTAGATGTATTCTGGAATCACCCACATTGTGTATTTTGAAACTAACATATCAGGCTTACTCAGATACAGACAATTATGTAATAGTTTCTTGGCACAACAGAACATAGAGCAGTGAAAGAAATCCTTGTTACAAGACAACCATGATAATCTGATACTTTACTTTTACTAATAGGCCCTTCGCATAACCAAAGGATTTAATCACCATAGGCAGAACGACATATAGTTATTTTAATCCATTAATCCCCATTTTGTGCAGCCATCTTACATTGCCACCCACAGCCAAAACTGCTGCACCATTTTCCAAAGCTTTATTTTGCGTATATGTATGTACCCCACGGAGTAGAGCCTGTCTTGAGACGCTAAGTTTCTCTGCAGCTAGTCAAACAATTTCCTGCATTTCATGTAACTAAAAAGTTTATTTTTGGTTTCACAAAAGCTCGCCACTTGTCCCCATCCTGAATGAGATAAATCTAGTCCATGCCATCCCATTCTACTTCAGTATCATGCATTTTAATGTCATCCTGGCACCTACACCCAGGTCTTCTGAGTACTCCCACACAGGATGAACGTAAAATGCACAGCAAATCCTACAGAAAATGAACCTACATGACAATACATGAATACAATTTTATGGGGACAGACTTTCTGAAACAAGATTTCTGAGTTACAGCCTCCTGGAAATTCAAGAAAATGCTGAAAAAGTGTACATCTTGAGTTTCCATGCAGTCAATGCAGGAAACAAGACTTCTAGAACCCTTCATTGATGATATCTCGTTGTGAAGCAGACTATCAGTCACAAGCTGTAATGATGGTCTGTGATTCTTTTCTGCTCTACTGGGACCCTACTTCCACCAATTCTCATTAGGGCCCTGTAACACGATTTCCTACAAATATTCCTTCACAACTGTTTCAAGATGTGGATCTGCAGACTTGTGTTCATATATGGCTCATGCATGATACTACTCAAGCACATTTTATTTTTGCAGTTTGAGAATTCTTGAATGTTTTTCTGGAACAATGGATAAGACGAGGCTGACCGACAATATGCCCGGCTCCTTCCTATGATTTGAATCACTGAGATTTTTATCGCCGGCGGCATACAAAGCCTACTGTTGATGTTCCAGAAGTAAGTGATGTCCAAGAATTGGAACAACAAATACAGAATGGAATTGAAATGATTTCTACGACACCAGCAAGTCAGGCAACCACTCTTCAGATGTGCAATGTCATGTGTTGAAGCTAAAATTGAACACTTTGAACATTTTTTTTTAATCACCGGGAGGCTATAACTAAGAAATCATACTTCAGAAGGCCTTTGTTCATGTAATATTATTTTTGCAGTATAGATTCACATTCTGTATGTTGGGGTGTGCATTTTTTGTTCACCCTGTATATAATAAATACATACAGTTTGCATCATTTTGAATTATCAAAATTTCAGAATATAGTCACTATGACACACTATTAATGGCCTCCAGCCTGCTTTCAGTTTGGTCTCAACTGTGCTTTTTGTATAGATTTGTCACAAACATTGCACTACACTCAAACACATCCCCTTTCCATCACAGGTTTCTCTGATCCTTTCAAATGCCTATTTTGTTAACATGAAATATATGATAATTAACTGCTCTTAAACAACATAACCATTATGAAATGAAATTAAAAACATTCTCTATCATATGAATAACCAAAACAATGTGAACAGAATGAATACTGGATATAACCACCAAATATGAATGACATTTTGTACATCATAACATTTATGGAATAACAGATGCAGGATTTATTGAATTGTTACAATGTTAAAAAAACAGAAAATTCAATATTAAACTTGAGAAATATTTTTTCCTAATAAACCAACTACACAAGTTCAATTAACTCCACTGCTGACAAATCAAATATACGAATTATGACTTATAATATAGTATAATACAATACAATGTAAAACATAACATATACTTCATTTTAAATTATTTAAATGAAAAAGTGCATTGTAATCAACACTAAACACATGACCACCTAAGTCCATGTTAAAGTAAATACAATTCTCTGTATAATAAAATTTAATCAGGATAACAAATTATTATCCTGGAACACAACAGACAAAACATCTCACAAGAGTTTATTTTCCAACTGTAAATCAAAATTTTCACCCTTACAAAAACCAAGAAATGTAACCGACTCAACATAATGTTATGATAAATTCCAACTAAATTGTGGTAATATGCCAAATACTAACTGATGATTTTCCAAGTATCCTAGAATTATGGGGTAAATAACTATAATTACCTATATGCTTATATAGTGTTTTATTCATGTGGTGGCCTTTGACTGTGAAATGTTCCCCCTGTGTTTGATCTGTGCATATTGTTTGTTGGCATGGTTTGTATATTGTCATGACTTGTCCACTGTTGTGTAACATGAATCTATGAATGCAAATAAATAAAAAAAAAGTTCTTAACTACAACTGATAATGAAAATATTTATTGGAAGTAATAATTATTTTTTAAATCTTAAACATAAAGTTGCAATAGGGCGAACTACCCCAGAAAATTATTCCATACGACATGATGGAATGCACATAAGAAAAATAAATTGTTCTTACACATTTTAAAGACATAATTGACTTAAGCGATCTGACAGAATAACCCGCAGTGTGTAACTTAGAGGCTAGTTGTTCGATTTGTTTCTTCCATGATAGCGTGTTATCTATGGTTAATCCAAGAAATTTTTTTATAAATATTGTTAATTTGAACATCTTCAAAATTTATGTTTCCATCAATTTTTGTATTTGATTTTGCTGTAAAGTGCACATAATCAGTTTTATTAAGATTTAATGATAATGAATTTATTGCAAACCATATGTTTATTTTACCAAATGGTGCTATAAATTCTGTGGCATAATTAGTGGAATTGGAGTTAAAAAATATAATACTAGTGTTGTCAGTAAACAAAGTTGGATGAAACAGGTAGCACATAAAAGAACAATGAGAAATTAATATGAAGTTCTGATCCAAAAACATCCACATAAGAGACCAGTTGCAAGACATAATCATGGACAGCAGTATAGGATTAAAATGGATCATGAACATACTGGAAGTACATAAACTATGATACATCTGGCTCAAAAAAAGAGACCAGCGGAAAGCTCATGTGAACATGGTAATAAACTTTTGGGTTCCACATGGTCGAGAATTTCTTGACTACCTCACACTATTAGCTTCTCTGTCTTTTGTTTCATTGAACCTTCCTAACTCACTCTTTTGGAGGAATTCAGCTGTTATTTCTGCAACAGCTGTGCCTGTGCTCGTCATGATGTTTTGTGTAGGGAATGAATCTCAACAAAATTCTAATACAGAAAAAAAATGGATTTGTAGCCTCCACTTATATTGGTCCCAGATTCCACCAATCAAAACGACACAGTTCATTTAACTAGTTTTCAAGATAACCACTAAAACTTCCAAGTATGTCAGGTACCTAGGGAACCTGGAAGAGGGCTCATATACTGGGGACTTTGAAAGATGAATAAAGGAGAGCTCTAGGAGTGGGGGATCTCTGTCCGAGGGAGCTCTATGAGGGAAACCTGGAGGGGAGAGCTCCTCTACTGGGGACCCCAAATGATATGCTAAGTAAGACTCCGGAAATGGGCGTCTGTTTCCATAGGGGCCCCATTTTGGGGGAACATGAAGGGATGCTCCTTTCCTAGGGCCTTTGAGAGAAGGAAACAAATTTCTTTATTTAGGGAAATTTTTTATGAGGAATTTGAGATATGTAAAAAAAGGCCCTGTAAATGGGCAGCTCTCTCCATAGGGCCCTGTTGGGGAACCTGGAGGGGGTTCCCTTACTGGGACTTTAAGAGAAAAAGAAAATGCATATCTGAGTTCCTTTTCTTGGACCCAGAGGACATTAAACATTAAGTTTGGGGTCCATCTAGAACTTTATCAAGAGACAGGGCTCCCCTGAGCTGATATCAGATTACAGGGTATAAAGGGCCCATGCGTAAGGCCTAGGTGCGTCAGGACCATAAGGGCTCAAACTCAAATGTTAATCTTATCTTATCTAATCTACATCAGGTATCCAGAAATACAATAAAAAAAAAATCACACAAGTATCAAAATGTTTCATGCCAACATTTCTTATACTTTACCCTTGTCTCTGTTCACTCACACCTGCGCAGAGTGATAACCATACTTCTTAACCTCAGTGAATAAACATAGTTTATGAAAACAACAAACATTCTAGCCATTAAAAATAGAACATGTATAGAAAATTCACCACTTCTACAAGAAATATGACCACTTTGTATACACCCATGAAACAAAAACGAATATTTCTATCTTAATTAGGCTCCCTAAGTTCACTATAAAAAAATCAGAAATGAAAGACATAAAGATTGGACTGTATAAGATTCTACTTACGGTCATCAACACTGACATTCCTTTGTACTTACAACAAGTAAATGACAAGGCTGTATCAATAAATATGCTAATGAATGAGATCTAAAGTTCTTGTATTGGTGAGTAAAAAGATTACAGTTCTTCCGAAATGAGACACTGCACAATTTGGTGTATAGGTAGGCTACTAACATTTCGGAGGAACCAATTACCTCCATTTTCATGACACAAGAAGCACCCTACTCAGTGGGACAGCACAGTAATCTGCAATGTTGGCATCTGCTTATTAAACTAAAAGCTCTCAATGCAAATCCAAGAAAATGGATCCAAAAAGAAAACTACCCAATGTAAAAAATATAACTTCAAGATACAATTTTTCTAAAACAGTTTGCTTAAAGACAATTCCGGAAATCAATACTTGGCTTCTTGAGTTATTAGCAACATTACAAACAGAGGAAGTTTCTGAAACATGATGATTTTATTCATCATTTTGCAGCTGCTGTTTTCAAATTATGATGCTGTGACCATGCTTGTATAAGCAAGTACACTTTTTTTACTGAAGACTCCATCCCAGCACACTCACACATTAGCTTGGGCTAATAAATATTAGATAATAAAAACATTTCAAACATAACATTCATACGCCATACCCTCCTTGAAACTGCAATCTAAGCAGACAAAACTGTCACTGGGGCTACGACGACAAATTGAAAATTAAATACAATGTTGAAGAAAACTACATCAATTTTTTTTAATAGAAACCACCCCGATGTGTGTATAGGAATTATAAAAATGAGAATGTTCCCCATCAAACACAACTACAATATATAATGAAACTAGTTGTGTTTGACATGAACAGTCTTATTTTTATAAAACTACATAAAACTGTACCAGAATGCTTGGAATGATAAGTCCAATGAGACTGACTTTTAACATACTTGGTCTGTGACTAAGCTATAATTAAAAATGTGATGAAGTCAAAAAATAAACAGTGTTTTGTCTTGTAACCATTTAAATTACATCAGATCACACCCAGCTTTTAAAGATCTGCCACGTACTTATTTGAGCTGGGATGGTTTCTTCAAAGAGAAGGCAGCCAAAGACCTCAATGGCAGTGTATATAAACACTCGAAAATATTAAATAAAGCAAAAAATTCATCACTTTTCTATCCACGTTTGCACTCACAATAAAAATCATTGTCACTCAAGGCTGAGATCACTATCATCAGCATCATTTTGTGGCTGAATAATTGATGGCACACAAGTCTTATCTGGTAGCATACCATGTTCCAAGAGGAAACTTTCCACATCTTCAGAAAAGAAGTCATCTCCCAGTTCCTCGCTGACACGAACAAAATTTCCAACCAACTGACCTGCCTTGTACACAAGAAGAGCTGGTACTCCACTTATTTTAAAACGTTTACTTATTCCTGCAACCGATCCAATCATTTTGCAGAATTTCACCTGCTGATAATCTTGACTCAAAGAAATCAGACTCCCATTCATCGCTTCACAACCTGGTACATTTTCTTCGTATATGTGTACTACAACTGTCACAGCTTTATCTTCTTTGTCAATTGCATCAAGGAATTCTTGTCCATCCCTAATGTTTATAACCTTTCCAAATTTTGGGAGAGTGGACAACTTAGCCATCATCTCTTCCATTCTCTTTTTTTGAAAATGTAGCAAGAATTCATCTGACAACAATTCTGCCATCTCAGGGTCCACATCTGCATTTTTCTCCCTGTCTTCTTCCAATGCAGACTTGCAAGTTAGAGACAGCTTCTGGATCAAAGCCTGCCTTTCTTTCTCCTGTTCAGCTCTTTTCTCAGTTTCCAGTTGTTTAAACCTTTGCCAGTCTTTCATGACACCTTTGGGGCCTGTGTTTGTGGACGACCCCTCCCATTTATAGGGATCAGGGCGAGGAACTGCAACTGTTTCTTTTATCACTGTAGAGGTTTGTATTTCTTTACCGCTATCATCTGACTTCTCCCCTTCACTCTCGCTACTGCTGCAATAACAATGGGCCTTCTCCCCCAACAATTTATCCTCCAATGTCGTCATTTCTCTCTTCTCGCCTTCTTCACCACTACGAACAATCCTACGAAGTCTCGATAACACAAAACAAAAGTATATTAATACCAAGCAAAAATCTTCATACCGACGCTTTGTTTACGATCGAAAATTGTTAAGTTGGTGGTCTGTTTCTAATTTCGTGGCGGTAATGATGTCGCCAATGCACCAGTTCAAAATTTACCCAACAATGAGGGAGTGTTACTGACGCACATTTGAAGAGGTTATGGGTTTGTATAGGACGTATTCCAGTGTGCAACGACAGAGGCCTGCCAGAACCTAGGTGCAGGTAGGTGTGTAGGTGATTGATGTTTAATCTACAGTAAAATTCGTGAAGACCGACCAGAGTCAACGATTTCCCGCATATAAATAAGGTATGGTTGTATTAACATTTTTAATTATTTAGAAGTTCGTTGTGCGGAAACTTCATATTGTTAATAAATGTCGCTGAGCAGGTTCATTGGGCGTTACCGCATAAATGATTATGACTTGATTTCAGAATAGCAGAATGGCAGAGAGACATAGTTTTGGCGTAAACCCAATCACTTGTCACGCATGGAACAGAGATCGAACTCGTAAGTGATAACCAAGGTTAAGCATGTGTACTTACATTGTAATTTGAGAAGAAAAATATTGGAGTGCCATCGTAATGAAATAATCGCAGAAACATAGCAGTGATTTGAAGTAAGATTGCCAGAACGCCTAGGCATATAACGTGTATGAAATACGCGTGGCATGTCATGAGAGCAGGTCCGGCTTGAGGCTATTGCCGTGTATGCAGCAGCATGCGGCCCTTCTTGCGAGGGGGGGGGGGGGGTGGGTGGGGTTCAAATTTTTTTGTGAAACACTTTTCGTGTGTAAGTACTCTCTTCGTTGTCAATTCAGGATTGTGTGTGTGTAGGCCCCCCCAAATTTATTGGGCTCAGAAACGTCTTAAATTGGCCCTGAATGAGAGATTTTGTTAATTATGGCATTCTTATGCGGTAGAATGTATTGTGACATTTACAGTTGTAACTGCTCATTGCTGATGATTTATTAAGTGATTAACAATTTCAGTGTGAGGTTAACAATTGATGCAGTATGTATTTTCTTTCAATAGCAAGTAGTGTTACTCCTAGCTGTATTTAACTGGGAGATTTGTGTAGTGTGACATGTGTGCCAGTTTCACTTTGGAATAACGGTAGTTCATAACTGTGATAAATATGTGGTTACAGATGAAAATTTTAATGTACTGATGAGTTAATGGAGTGGTTAATCTGTGTTGCTCTGAATGATTTAGCTACAGAAGTTTAAGTGTGTTTAATTACGTATTCATTTCGTTAAGTACTCACATATTCCTACAAGAATACTGTGATACTGGCTACCACATAAAGTGGTAGACTGGATTTCTGCTTCATATATGGCAGCTGCATGGTTCAGTTCTGGCTTTGGAGACCAGCTGTCACAAAAAGTTTTCTTGGACAACTGGAATAGTACTTTAAACGTAGGAAGTGGTCTGTACCTTACCCCAAGTTTTCATACTGATTTCTCTACTAATTTATAATAATTTTAAAAAAGAAAGAGGCAAATGTATTTCTTGGCACTATCCTAGCCAGCTAAAATTTGAAGTTGGTAACCTTGTTTATATTGATTACAATATTGAAGGTTTGTCATTTATTTACATCTTTCCAGAAGTTGCTTTGTCACCTAATAACCATGAAGTCCATATTTATCAGCGAGCTGATAGTGATTGGAAACTTGTGGATGTTCTTAACCAACATGATTTACGTGTTACGGGTATTGACTGGGCACCAAAGACTAATCGAATTGTTACTTGTGCTGTAGTAAGTATAAGCGTACCAAATGAACATCTTGTTCAACTACACTAGTAGAAAAGGTTTTTGTAAAATCTTTGAGGCTAAAATAGTTATAATTTCAGTGTCATATGTACATGCATATATACAAACATACAAGATTTCACTTTTGTCAGTCCCTGCACTACATTGGCATAGGATATAAAACATGACATAAGAATAAATCTGATTGAAGACAATCAGTAGTCACATAATAAATCAGCTTTACATGGGCATAAGTATGTTCAAAAAACATCATATATAAAAATAATGTGGTATTAAATAACAGTTAAAATATCTGGTATCAAACACTAACAGAAATCATAATTAATTATTAAAAACCCCAATCAGACTTCATACCAAATAGAATGTTAAAGAATTCATATATTGTTCAATGGAGTAGAGGGCTTTCTTAATTAAATACTTCTTCATATTTGCTATAAAGCATTTTTTCCTTAGAACCGACTCAGCAATATATTCAGGGAATTTGTTAAAGATTTTTATGCTATCATATTATGCTCCTTTCTGGTATATTGTAAGGGTGGTTGACAGTTTATGTAACTGTAATTTATTTCTTGTATTAAACCCATGAATTATAGAATTAAATGTATAAATTTCCAAGTTCTGTGACAAGAACTTCTTCAGGGATAGTACATACTGCAAACACAAGGCTAATAATTCTGATCTTTGAAATAAAGGTTGACGTGATGTTCTAGAGGTCAAACCATCATAATTCTAATTATGCTTTTCTGTTGTAGGAAGACTTTTTTGCTATGTATCGATTTCCCCCCAAAATAGAATGCCGTTTTCCATTATAGCATGAAAGTATGCAAAATAAATCATTTTCAGAGGGGAAATGTTACTGTAAGAGTATATACAGGGTGTTTCACGACTTTAGGGCATAACTGCAGGAGGCGATTTCCTAGGTCTTTGTGATCAAAAAAGTTCATATAAACATGTGTCCGATTTTGGACGGTTACGGAGTTATAACAGTTTTTTAATTCCCGTACACGCCCTCGTGTGAACCGCGTCTATCAGGTGGCGGGTCGCTATTTTTAGCCAGCTACAGACACTTGTACGGTACCTAAGGCGTGCGGGGAAAGGTGGGTTGCTAA
>Ga0131853_10005181_pt1 | contig 23481 bp, 17 predicted proteins | sample TergutLab28metaG_FD_92764 | JGI IMG/M metagenome (GOLD analysis project Ga0131853, IMG submission 92764) | Labiotermes labralis P1 segment gut microbial communities from Petit-Saut dam, French Guiana - Lab288 P1 (version 2) (version 2) | ecosystem: Host-associated > Arthropoda: Insects >...
AGGATAGAGACAGGTGGCGGACACTTGTGAGTGCGGTAATGAACCTTCGGGTTCCGTGAAATGCGGGGAATTTCTTGACTAGCTGCAAACCAGTTAGCTGCTCAAGAAGGACTCTGCACCATGCAGTAAGTACACATGCAGGCCTTGTTATGCGCCTGTTTGCTTTAACGCCGCCTCGCTTTCGGCTCCGTTGCTGGCTGCACTCCCTTACGCTAACCACTACCTATTCCATTATTCGTAATGGGAATATTATTTTTCCTAACGCTTTTCTGATTTACGGCCACTTTTTTAGGAACAAAACTCTGGCGTAATATAAGGATCCATATAGGCTAAATACTAGGCGAGTACCACAAAAAGTAACATATGATCTTCGGTAACGCTGCAGCCGACTGCCCAAACTATTTGCGTGTCAAAGATACGGCGTGTCCCCATTTATCTTGAAAACTTCCACGACAGTATGAGGTCGTATTTCTTTACCCCGCGAAGTCAGTTCCAAGATAAATGGCAGGCGCTCGCTGCAATTCACATAATGTGCAACATCAACACAACGGGGCTGGGTAGCTGCCTGTAAGTTAAATGAAATTACGATCGGCGAGACTTATGGGTCAGAGATGGTAAAGTTAAGGGTAAAAACCTCCAAGTGCACGCCATGAATACACATGGGACAGCAACATACGACCAGCTTGACTCATTCTAAACTCGGTACTGGATGAAGGTAAGTGTGGTCAGCTACACACAGCGGCCTCTTTACCCTCGGCGAAACAACCCCCGGCACCCATTTCATGAGAGGCTGTGGTGGTGGGGGGGGGGGTGGTTGTCGGAGAAGCCACATTCAAAACTACATCTTGAGAACTGCAGTGACAGAAGGAAATCATGAAATTTATATTTTTTTATTTAGTAATTTATAAATAAGCTTAATAACTGGATAAATATAACCTCTACATGACATAACATGTGTATAGTAAGTAATACACAGTAATCACACCCGAAAAATTCACACATAAATTTTATTACTATTTGCTCGTATTTATAGAATTGTATTTTAGTAATTTCAGACCACTCGCTTGTTTCAGTGTGATAATACCAGAGGCTGTGTACTGCAATGTTGACCTCCTGATGATGAGCACATGGTACTCGAAACATGTAGAAGCATGAAATAAATTTATTGTAAAACAAAATTCTGTGCATCAAGTTGGTTAATTACTAAGATAAATATACCGAGATGCACGGTCAGCAAAACGTCAGAAAAATAAAATTTATGTTGGAAATATTGTTCTTGCTTGATCTGTAGTGATTCCGTGACATCAGAAACGACATTGTTCGGTGGGTACAGAGGGCCTTTCCCCTAAGTTAAAGTGGTCGGGGTGTATAGCTGACCACTTTTTACCGTTATCTAGTGTCGAAGTTAAAATTAGCGGAGCCAGGCGCGCGACCAAAATGGGGCCTTCCGGGCTGCAGCCCCCAAAGAAGAAATTAAAAAAAACACTTTTTGAGACAGGATTTCAGTGGTTTTTGCGTGATTTTACATTCAGCCTGAAATTGGCTGATAACTAGTACACTGGAATTTTGAAAAATGAAATAAAAATTCAGAAAGTTTTAGACGACCAAAAAAAATATTAGATTATATTACAGTTATGTTTATATGTAACGGTAAAGCAGTCCCGTTACAGGCCTGGACAGGCCCAGAGGGTTCCAGGAAGTTAAGGTTCCCAGATTTCATGACAGCGGCACAGGATGGTGGTAGGTTGTCAGCCTTACGCACCGGCCGCCTTTACTCCCAGGAAATACTCCTGGTACTCAATTATGTTAGAGGCTGAGTCGACCCAAGGGCCATACTGCGATCGGAGGGATTTTATGTCAATGAGAAATCCACTGACACCAGCTGGAATCGAACCAGCGACCTTCTGATTTGTAGCACAGCTCCTTAACCACTGTGCTACCGCGGTCCCCATGTTTATATGTACATAAATGAAGTTGCAAACAGTGCTATGTTACAGTTATATTTAAGACATGATTATCATAACATAATTTTTAAAAATCACACATAAATTACACACAGCATCAGGTTTAGCCTCCCCCCCCTCCTCCAAGTGAAAAATTCTGGGTGTGCGCCTGGTTGGAGCCATTAAGTCCACTCCCTTATAGGCCTTCATGGCACACTAAGAGACGACTTTGTCTATACCGTTCCTTTGCCTACATATACGTGTTCCCTACGGTTCTCGAAGTAAAGACTGTTTACTTGAAGATTGCTTTCTTCTTGAAAGTGACGCCATGTTGCCTGGTAAGAAGGCATAGGCGTGTCGAATAAACCTTCTTTAGGTAAAAGATATTGTGACGAAAAAATATGAACCGGCTTCTCTTCGTGATCGAGACTTTGTATCGTTTCTGCAGAGCAGAAACGCAATTTTTAAATAAAACAAGATTCGGATAATGATAAAGATTCAACATGTTAAAATAGATTTGAAGGCCAGGATTTATTTTACAAAGTATTAGTATTTTTATGTTTAATGACAGTCAGTTACTGACGTTATTTTTATACACGTCTATACTCTGTGAGAAATCACGATACCTAATTTTGTTTACAATCTGTCTTAGCAACAAAGTCTACCTTCCTGCCGAGACAAAAATCGCGTACAGCTTTACCTACTCTTCTAAATGACTATTCGTGGCTCTGAGCGCAATTCAATATATCGATAAACTTACCTTTATTGACAGAGTCTGATCTTTTATTTTCCTTTCTTATATTTTTGGACCGTTACTCCTGATGTTGTGGGCCCGGTAGCTCAGTTGGTATAGCGACTGGCTACGGGCTAGACGGTCCGGGGATCGAATCCCAGTGGGGACGAGATTTTCCGCACCTGTCCAGACCGGCCTTGGGGCCAAACCAGCCTCCTGTACAATGGGTACCGGGTCTTTCCCGGGGATAAAGAGTGGCCAGGGCGTGACGCTGACCCCTCACCCCCTTCTAGTGCCATGGTCAAGAAAGAGTACAACTACACCTCTACTCCCCCTGTGGGCAGTACGGCCTGTACAGAGCCTCGGTGCCTGTACAAGGTTGCACTTTACCTTACTTTTCACTGCTGACGTTGGTATGGTTGCGTATAATAATACCAAATGTTTAGTTTGATAGCACCGGCTATGAATTAGATGTCCCTCTGCACTACACAGCAGGGGACGTTTCTCGTAAAAATACTTTCGAAACGCGAAAGTGTTATGAAAATCAAAGAAATTATCAACAACATTCTAATGCTTTTGCTGGTGATTCAAGAAACCTTATAAGTTTGGTACTGCAGTTTTAATAAACTTACTCTTTGTTAGAGAATCCCAAAGGTGTTATTTGGGGTAAGAGAAGAGAAAGAGCTGATTAAGCCGTGTTGTCGGTGTGCACGGTAGATATACCGGGCATCTTGTGAACTAATGGCAAGATCTGAGGTGGACATATCGAGCGCGTACACCATAACACGTAACGTTCAGGTGACTAAAAGTGCTTATATAACAATATGACTGCTTAAAAATATGTTACGTAAAATACAAAATTTTACATCGGTGTGAAACTTGGTCTCTAACACTGAGGGAGGAACACACGCTCAGCGTGTTCAAGAACAGGGTGTTGAGGAAGATATTTGAGCCTAAGAGGGATAATGTAACATGGGGTTGGAGAAGACTGCATAACGAGGAGTTTTGTGATATATGTTCCTCACCAAATATTGTTAGAATCATCAAATGAAAAATAATATGGGCCGAGTATGTAGCACGTTTGGGGGGCAGGAGCGGTGCTTACGCAATTTTGATGAAGAAACCGGAGGGAAACATACCACTTTGAAGACTTGGGTGCTGCTGGCAGGATGATATTAAAATGGATCTTCAAGGTTGGATGGGGACATGGATTGGATTGATGTAGCTGTTAGGGACAGGTGGCGGGCTCTTGTGAATGCTGTAATGAACCTTCGGGTTCCATAAAATGCAGGACATTTCTTGACTAACTGAGGGCCTATTCCCCTTTCAAGGTTTCTGCTCCATGGAGTAAAATGTAAAACAACTAGACCTATCGTGAAGGCCCCTTGGTTGTATTTAACCGTCAGAGAATTATGTTGGAAACCGTCACAGCTAGTTCTGAGGTCTTCATTAGCCTTTACCATGCATAACATCCTAAACAATATAATATTGTACAATGACCAAATACTCCCAGAATGTTTAATTGGACAAAATTGCCCCCTAGCCAAAGCGGTCAGAGTATATAAAGAAGATGCGCCATATCGAATCATCGAACTTTGACAGCTGTTTCAACGCACGCCAGTGTCGAAAAGACAGGACTAACATACATATTCTCCTGCAAGATTATAATTTGTTCTACATACAAACAATGTAATTACGGACGCGATGTCTAAACATATTGGTGATTATAGTGACAGAAGCCACCGTGGTTTCTCGTAACATCCACCTGCCTCGCTTGAGAGGGACATATGTTGTACTCCTACCGTCTGATTAGATGTAAGATAGCACAAAAGACGTAAATTCAACGGTACAATTCACAAACCCCCTCATTGTGTTTCTCTTTATACAAGCTGAAATTGTGGCCACCATTGTTATATTATTACTACCACCTACCAAGAGGGTGAAAGAATTACCTCAGAGAACGCTACTTAAGGGAGGGATAACACCTGGTGGAAATTGATATCCATCGGGCTGTAGGGGATACTGGATTGCCAAAACGAACTTAAACCCCCACTGATTACGATGTATGAACTTATTTCGGCTCAGAAACTGGAACGGAAAGCTCCAACGCCTCTACCTTTCATTAGAGGACAGCTCCAGTCAGTTTAATGCAACTCCTTATTACAGTAACACACTTCAACTGATCCATTTTTATTGTTACACCGTGCATGTTGTCGAGTTACTTAATTATTACACCAACTACTGCACATATATAAAATTTATAAGATTTACACATTAAAACATGTAGGAGCGTTTTTAATGTTTTAATGTGTAAATTTTATAAATGTCATATATGTGTAGTAGTTGGTGTAATAATTGAGTAATTCCACTGATCCATTTTAAAATTATCCTTCCATCCAAGCCTTTGTCTTTCAAGAAGGTTCCAGGCGACAATATGGCATCTACTTAATGTAGGTCTACATGTCGTCACGGTGGTTAGTGATTACGTGACAGTCTTTGCCATCCTGATGGATCGTAGGTTGACACCAACGTTTCAGAGGAAGGTGTTGTCGCATTGACTGACAATGGAGACGGCACGGCAGTAATACTTCGGTGCATGTCACGTAGAACCTTCTGTGCTTCGAACACGACTGGAACGTGCACTTGATATTAAGTAGAGGTACGGTGACTTTGCGGCCATAATGTGTTTCTATCATTCCCACCACATTCTACTTGTATAGACGATCATAACCATATGGGGTTGTTCATACAAAGGGAATATTATGAACATCTTACATAGTTCACAGTATGTGTTGCCTGTCTTCAACTATTCCAATCAATTGAACAGAAAACAAAAACGTTCACCTAATCGTTGATACACTCGTTGCAGTGTAATAAGTGAATATGTAATGAAAACAATATACGCTTCAGTAGTATGTCATTCATTCAATCATTCATTCATACTTTCATTCATTCCTTCACTCATTTCGTAATCTGGCTTACGACAGGTCCGTAACCTCATCCAAAGCCAGTTCTCCATAGAGTTCGACTTAGTGCTTCCTCTTTAAAATTCCTGTATCTTCCCACTTCCTTAAGGTCATCCAGTAGCTGCTTACGTCTTCTTCCTCGTCATCACGCATCTTACATTCTTTCCTTCCTTTCCTTCAGTAACGTGTTTTAGAAGGCAGTTCCTACGCAGTACGTGACAAATTCAGTTAACCTTCCTTCTTTTTACTGTATGTATGATACTCTTGTTTGACTACATGAAATACTCGTACTTCATTTCCAGTTGATCTTCTACAGCCTTCTCCAGCATCACATTTCAAAACTTTCAAGGTACATCTGATCTACGTTTCGAAGTGTCCATGTTTCAGCACCATACAAAGCTATACTCCAAAGGTAGCACTTTGCTAGTTTCTTCCTTAAAGTCTAATTTGGCTTTTGGCTGCTGTTTTTGCCATGGCGATCCTAGAATTCATTGCACGTGTACATCCTGCATCGTTGGTTACGATACTATCCAAATAGCTGAACTATTCCACATTCTTCAATTATTTTTGTTCTGAGTAGCATTTACTCGCAGAAAATTTAATTCCTCTAAAATATTTTGAATGCTTTTAATACAGACTTTATTTTCGTCTGTTTAATACACCAATATCAGTGCCTATTTGGTGTCATATTTTCTGCGAATATTTTATTTAATATTTCAAATGCTCATGCCGGGGTGGTGACTACCGAAATAAGGCCTATTGTCGTCTAGGATGTGATTCTATTTACTTTAGCCAATTTTCCTGCAGATGCTAGAAAGTTTGCTGCTCCGTACTTGTTACTACGCTTACATTCTCCTGTGCCGCCGCATTTTACTCTAGCCGAACCCATTTCACATCACATGACATCATACGTACTTGTGTGGCCACACTAATGCACGCCAGAGAATTGACGGCTAGACAAAACACAATCCAGAGAAATACAATACCATGTATTCACTAAGGAGAGGCAAAATATGTTTCCGTTCGCTTAATTCGAATGCTACGCTATTCATTGGATTGAAACCCAGGCGAGCTGAAATGAAGACTGAAATAGAAACTCAGGAATATGGGCCCAACTGAACATAAAAACATGCATGGGCTTGTTATTGCCAGTCAGCTGTCTATCTGCCTGTCAGTCAGCGATCAGTCACATCAAAATGTCCTTCATGTCACGTTCCTAGCCAAAAAGAGAGTAAAGCAACCTCTTTCTTTGCTCAGCATGTTGTTTATGTATTTCCGTTAGGGCACAAGGCATGTTATGTAGTAAGGCGCTTTCAGCACTTCTAAAGACCAATGTATGCAGCGGCAATTAGAAGACAAGTATCTGAAATGACTGCGAATGATCCTTTTAACTAACTCAATTCATAAGAGCTCTTTAGTCACTCAGTGAACACAGAAATTTCCCGCTTTTTGTGGAACCTAAATGTTCGTTTTCATATTCACAAGTGCCAACCAGCGGTATTTATCCTGATCCAAATGAATCCCCAACATGTCCCTTTAAGATGCATTTTAATAATACTTCTATCTACTCTTAGATCTTCGGACTGGTGTCTTCCCTTCACTTTTTCAGACCCAACTTCAGTATGCTCTTCCCTTCGTTTCTTGAGTGTGCTACATCCCCAGCCAATCTAATGCCCCCTTCCCGACTTGATAGGCGTAATTACATTTGGCGAAGAGTAACAATTCTGAAGCTCTTCATTTAGCCCAATATACCGAGGGAAAAGCACTTTGAACTGTCCACAAATGGCATACGTAACATGGAAAGCAATCTGAGAACAGTGAATAACTCATCAGAAAATAAAGATACCGTGAGTTCTTCTGTTTTTTTTTTTTTTTTATTATTTGCGAGCGCGAACTCGGGTAGCAGAGTCGAATGCTCCTTTCTTCAAGTCGGGCCGACTCGAAGCAATTTCGTTCTCTGGTTGCACGGTCCACAATACTCACAACAGCCTTCACTAACGTATTAAACGTATGTACATTCCCCATCACCTTCAAAGAGACGCATAGGTCCGCTGCTGTAACCGTCAGAAGATGACTCCAGCAAGTATGTTTTCAACCATTAAACGAGTCACAACTGCTGCTGAACGGTTCATGTGCCTCATAAGAACCGATCAGATGACCAGCTACCTCCAGAAGTCACGAATCATTCTCTGTCAATCTTCTTCACTGATGTTTTGTAAAGAACCGCCCAGCTACAGGGGCAATTTAAAGCATACAATCCTCCAATTGAAAACTCCATAAAAGGCACGCCATCAATTTTCACAGACGTCTATAATGGTGTAGGCCACTGGTTTTCTACCTATACAGTCTGAACACATACAGGAAAGCGCATCTAACTCCAAAGTTATCGAATCTTCGATCTGTTTGATTTCGAAACAGTTTCACTAATATGCTGCTCCCTTGTGAAGCTATTATACGAAATGAAGCACCAAGCTCAATTCACAACCAGCTCAGATACTGTACGCTTGAGGAAATGCTTTATCTGATATAACCATCCGCAGTGACGTACACCTATGACGCGTAGCCAAACAACCACCCTGTTTCGACAAGAAAGTCGATCACAGAAATAAGCTGCCACACTTCTAGCCAACATCGGTAGTGTGGTGCAGAGCGTGAAAAGTGGAAATGAGCAAAACTGTAAATAATCTACACAGGACAAAGTTATTAACATTAAAGCTTAGATATAATACGGTAAGGAAATGGTCACGACTAATTGTGTGTCAGTTTTGTGAAAACCGTAGCAGCGAAAGGCCTACTTTACTTGGCGTTGTTTGTGAATCGCTATCCTTACTTTCCACACTTATTGTTCGGTTTGGGAGAAATTCGGTACTAGAAAACTGCACGTAATACTGTTGGGCATTCGTGCGTTTCATGAAAATCGACGTAGGGAAAGTCGTGCTTTTCTTATGGACGTAAATCAAATAGGTGCATTTACTCGTGTACCGTGTAACCGTATAATATTTACAACGCAAAGAACGCCCAGGCAAAATGTGTGTGCTGCATAACGGAGTACACCGTTTGAAGTCTGTCCAATGCGGTCCAGGCATTAAGTTTAAATTCCTCAGAGTTTAGGTGCTACTAGAAGGTTTGTGAAGATAGGAAGTCGGGTGATTTCCGACAAGTTACAGTACTGGTACCATTAACCCTTATCCTGCTAACGTGGAGAATATGGTGAGCTAATAATGCAAGCAAATGGCAGATGGGGATTAAGTTGGCGTTTAAAGGGTTAATTCGATCTACGGATGGGTTAAGTGAAACAGCGGACGTGTTGTGAACTGGCCTGTACTTCATGATGATGCTGAAGACGTGATGAAAGAGTCCGTGTCACATCTACTGGCAGTCAGGCAGTCAGTTACGTCACTGAGCAGTCACCGACCGGGCAGATCAGCCTTTATAAGGCGAGTCACAGACGAACAATACAGCTGTAGTGTACTGAATACATGCTGTTCATAACAACCCCAGTTATAGCCTACGAAGACCTCCCAGTTGACTGAACAGAGGTGAGTAATGGGTACACATATTACTGTTCAGGATATAGTAGCCTACTTCATAACTTACGTAGCTTACTGTACATTTCTGCTAACGTTTCATTTTTTCCTTCCACACACATATGACAAATTTTATGTGGATACAGTAGCATAGACACTCCACGACTTATGCGACAGTTACGTTCCGGACGTTTCTGCCAAGTCAGAACTGAGTATACATGTGGTCAACTATATATGTGCATACAAGGCAACCCAGATGAAATTCAAAGACCAGCACACTGGAACCTGATTAGCCGCAACATGACAGCACAGCCTCCTGTGCTATCGCCCAGCAGTATTCCTACGTTACTTTCGTTTCAATGCGCTTTCATTCCCGCCAAAAAAAATTCGGTGTTACTTTAAAAATATTACTATTTTATTTATTTATTTTTCGTAAGTCTAAAATTGTGTACCTTGAAATTGCGTAGTCAGTGACCGTAATTAACTTTTCATTACGGGTCACAGTTTTTTTTCTCGAGATATTAAATTCCCAGAAAATTCTGTACAGTCCTCGTACTTACCACCAGACCCGCTTTTTTTTTGTTAGAAACTCCTTTTGCGACCAGCAACCACTCTGACACATGTGTAATGAAGGCGGTTTCTGCACCGGCGCACATTACTTGTCTGGTTGGAGGGAGGCTTTCTTTAACATTTTGGAGCCATAACTAGTCAAATTAAAACAAAAAAGAAAGAAGGACAGTTGTGTTTAATTAAGCACTGCGCCATAAATATGAGTCGGAAGTTAAGGTACTGCTCCACGCATTCATAATCTCGGCATTCAGTTGAGAAGGGCGATAAGCTTCATGTATCGGTCACTTCATCCCTGTTGAAATCGTTCCCGGTTCTCATTGGATAGAAAGATGGCCTGGGTGGCCTTCAGTGCAGCTCTGGGCGCTGTGGACAAGTGCTACATCGTGTCCTTGCCAGCCACCATGTCGTCCGTGTAACTGACGGCAATATACAGTTATGGTGGAGCCTAATTCCTTTGCATTGCGAAGCAGCAACTAATAGAAGAATTTTAATTAAGTTCTTTGACTTAAGCAAGGAAATAAGTTTAAATAATTCGAAACACAACTAGTATCATGGGTATTTTATTTATCTAAGGTGACGACATGTTTCGGCCCCTGTTTTGGGCCATCATCGGGTCACAAGTAAGAACTGAGGAACTTATACAATGTAAATCATAAAATAAGTTATATAGGTTTAAAATTCAACGAGCTCTCTTTGTCGTTTTCAAATTCTAATAACAAATTTAAAATTGGCAGAATTATAAACGTTACAACCAGTATGATTACTAAAAACTGGAATATGGATCGTAGATTTACAATTATTAATATTAATATTTCCTTGCTTATGCTTATGAGCACAACGGGGATTATTCACCTAAAGTTTCAGTTCTTTGAGTTTTATGTACGAGGAACCGGCAAGAATGGAGAGATAAAAATTCCAGATTCATGGAAGACTTTCCACGCATGTCTAAAAAACAAAATGAAACTTGCTGTCGAACTCAGGAAACTAGGTACCAAACTGCGGAAACATCCGGAAACTGGTTCACAGAGTGTGTGCTTAAGTTTATGAAGACAAATCCTGCCACTAAATACGTCACCGCCCGTTTTCCCACACGCCACGTCCTTTTCTCTCTTCCTCGACATCTACTATCATATATCCTTTCTCAGACTTCTCGGGCAGTTGGTGGTACTCTATCTATATGGGCACCGTTACGAGAGCCGAAGGACTAACAAATTTACGCTCTGGTGGAACTTATCACGCCCGAGTCAGCATCTCTGCCCTGCAGCTAAATCTGCCCTCCAATCGCCTTTTGGCCCCTGCAGTACTGGTTCCCATAGAGACCCCCGGAGTAATCCATTGATGGTGACAAGGACGAGCTCAATTGAACCTGAAAGATGGATGCTTATCGCTACGCCAGCAAGGAAAGGTAGAAGCTAGAAGAACCATGGAAAGCGGGAGGATGCAGAATTTTGGTAACCTGGTGTAATGTGATGAGAGGTGATATTCTTCAGTAGGTTGCAGTGTGGTGCTTAAGAACAGGCAGACAGCCGCTGTTGGAACTGTCGACAATGACGTCTGTTACACTGGACGAATCATGTTATGCTGTGTTCCAGCTGTGTTGTGGTAAACTAACTTCCCATTATGCAAATGAGCAATCAATATCGACTTGTCTAAACGAACGTGTAGTGGACTAACCTTGCAGTCTCTTATTTATGACTCATTTCCGTACATTTCTATTCATTCTGAGGAGAGTTTTGTATATGTATGTGTGTGTGTATATATATATATATAAAGAAAGAAAGAAAGATTAACGTTGCACCTTTCCCTAACGAAGCATCACGTGACGAATGCGTACTGTAACGTGGATAGTTTCTCGAACCCTGCAACTAGCTGGACGTGATCAGTTTCACACCCCCCTCCTCCGCCAAGTCTTTTAACCCAGGGAAGGAGAGTGGTCTCGATATCTATTGGAGAAAAAGATGGGTGGACTTCAGGATTAACCTTGTTGTGGTGGCAAAGAGAAGAATCTCTGCCACTCCCAGGAATGGAACGCCGGTTGTCCAGTCGTTAACCAGTCAATATTCATCAATATTAACGTTAGTATCTTCGATGCTGTGATGCCACCTGAATAATGACATAACATAAGCAGCAAGTAAATTTAATTTTGTAAAATTCTGCAAAATATTGCCATAATCGAAGGCATAATAATAGATGGTGTCAGTCATTTCAGCGTAACAACCCTGAAGACTGTGAACCTCATTGCTTACGTCAGCCACTGTACTACGTCGTAAAAAATTATTACATCACTGGAAAATGTTCGGAAATTTACAAACGGAAACGTCTTTTAGTATAACTTACAAATGTTTAGCCTAATACAAAAGCCTCTTGTGTCTACAGGCGTTCGCACATCTCTCGCTTACATGTTTCTGGGTGGCTAGGAACTAATACTGAATTTCCAAATGTTTGCAGCATATTCAATGTCTCTAACAACACACAACAAGGTGTTCCGATCGGAACTGAATGCCGACATTCTGTTGCGTCCAATTCTAAGTAAAAGGTAAAGGTAAAGCAGTCCCGTTACAGGCCTGAAGTGGCTCAGAGGGTTCCAGGAAGTTAAGGTTCCTAGATTTCATGACAGCGGCACAGGATGGTGGTAAGGTTGTCAGCCTTACGCACCGGCCGCCTTTACCCCCAGAAAACGCTCCTAGTATTCATTTCTGTTAGAGACTGAGTCGACCCCAGGGCCACAGTGCGATCGGAAGGATTATGTCAATGAAAAATTCCAATGACTCCAAATGGAATCGAACCAGCGACCTTCCGACTTGTGGCACAGCACCTTTACCACTGTGCCACCGCGGTCCCCCTAGTTCTAAGTACCTATTAATAGTACTGTTGTTACTCTGTGTTATATCAGTCAACATTAAGCTGTTCGTTACGAAGTGCGGATACCGCGCCTGTTAAATTGGTCGGGCATCGCCACAAAATTTGTACTTTTTGACTCAACATTTTAACTGAAATATTTTAATTAAACTGTACAGAACATTTTATGATCACTGTGCAACGCTGTGTTGTGCACGTGAATCCATCAAAGCTGCACAACAAAGCTTTTCGTATAGTATTAAAATTTGATCAATTGCCCTCTCCGACCGCCTGTCAAGTTTCGGAGTCCAGGAATGATAATTTACATACATCATTGGACGTGTGCACTGCTGTTGACGTTGTAATTGATCGTATTTATGCCTTTTGTGACCACACCTTACCTGTACAGCAATTTTAAACCCATTTACTGTGCAAACGTCCCGAAGGCAGCAGAATTATCTCAAATCAGCCGACAGCGTGGATGGTTACATTAAAACTTCCGAAGATCTATAAATCAGCTCGTTAGAGCAGCAGCAGCCCCAACCTTTTCACACACGTGATCCGACCTATTTCACAACTTTTCTTAGCGGCCCCATCTTGCTCTTCCGACGTATATTCCTTCTCGTTTTCCTGCGTACCTCTTGTTCGAGCACTTTTCGATTCAACCATCGTTTATCGAGTAACACTCGAAATGCACGTAATCATGTACCCTTTGTTATCACATCTGAAGTTCTCATGGAGGTGTGCAACTTATCAATATGACAGTAATCTGGGACCAAACACCGTGATACATTAACAATGTTTTGCAGAAACCTATTCCTATATGGAGCTACGGAATAGAACTGTGGTGTTGCGCCAGCAAGTCCAACATAGTTATCATGCAGAGATCCCAATCCAAAATTCTCAGAGCCATAGTAAATGCACCCTGGTATGTAACAAATTATACTCTACATACAGACTTCAACATCCCTTACGTAAGTGACGTCATCCATGAAAGAATCAATAAAAATCATAACAAACTGGAAGCCCATCCCAATCCACCATTAGAGCCACTACTACAACCACTAGGAGACTAAAAGATGCTGCTCTTTAGACTTGCAAAGCACCTGTGGTGACATCGCTGGATGAATACCCTACCATGTCATTGTAATACATGTTATCGTAGCATACTTGAATAATCATCACAGTAGCTTATAGATTGTATTCTTTCTGATTGCTAATAAATAAATCAATAAATAAATAAATAAAAGAAACTTGCTGCCGTCAGTTTCGCTGAAGCTTGAGACAGCAGCCGGATCTGAGGGGTAAATTTGTACCTTGTCATTGCGAACGCGACAAAAATGGAATCACACAACTCAAACGAAGTAACCGCTAAAAAAAACTAAGGTGGTGGAGAATTCCCTCCTAAAATATATTCACTTCTGTGCTCACGTTTGCGGCCCCAGACATTGGGACAATAAATGAATGGGAAATGCGCAGAAGAATTCGCTGAAGAATACACTCACGGCACCTGCGAGAACCATTTGGTATGGTGTGGTGAGGTGTGCTGTGAGGAAACATTGGGCGGGACACACCCCTACCTGGTAGGCAAAAGTTTCTACAGCAAGCGCCGTGAACTGCACCAGGCACATTGAAAGGCGTGTTTTCGAAATCCTTGCGGAGACTCTGTGCTCTCTCGCGGACTGTATGAGAACTTGCCAGCACTGCCTTTGATGTCCAACACACACGTGTGACCACAGTGCAAGTGTTCGCAAGATATCTCAAGTTTCATCATTAGTTGTTCCTTATCAAAAACTTTGATAAACACAAGAGGGAAGTCAACACTTCATGGAAATCATTACCACTGTAACCTTACACACAGGCAACAATTCTCAGAAAGTCGCCGTTGCGTAAGGTATGGAAATACTATTCCTTTACTCGTCAGAGACAACAAACCCATTACGTATGACCTCTCTGGCGTAGATTTAATTACAGTCCAATGAGATACAAATTACCCTTTACGAGGTGTTAATATATTAAATTTAATCTCGCCAGGCACAGAGCGATGTCATAAAGAAACAAGACAGGGAATGAACGTACAACGTAACAGTGGCGAGTTCGAGGAACCACTGATGAGGTGGAAAAGAAAAGAGTATTACACATTTTGAAAGTGCGTCTGCAGCCCGGTTATCCAGCTCGCAAAGCACATGCGCTGTATTACATTGTCATCTGTGGACTGTCTGGCTAGACCATATTTTTCGCACATTATCTCATAAACGGCACGATTTTCGAAAATTTTTTACGGGATATAAAATAATATGTATTTTGATTTTCTCTACAACTTTTGTTTGAAATATTTGTTATTCTGAGAAGAATTCAGCAAGCTATTATCACACGTATGAGTCCGGCAGCTCAGTAGGTATAGCGACTGACTACGGGCTGGACGGTCCGGGATCGAATTCCGGTGCGGACGAGGTTTTCCGCCCGTCCAGACCGGCCCTGGGGCCCACCCAGCCTCCTGTAAAATGGGCATCAGGTCTTTCCCGGGGGTAAAGTGCGGCCGGGGCGTGCTGCTGACCACTCACTCCCTTCTAGTGCCGTGGTCATGGAAGAGTAGAGCTATACCTCTACCTACCCACCCTCTGGGCCACACCGGGCCTGTAACGGGATCACTTTACCTTTTTATTACCACACATGTACGTAGATCTTCATCTAAAGTACCCGTTAGTCTTGTCAGATTTTAGTCGAACTTTAATTTGCTCGACACATTTTCGGAAAATCCCCACATTTCATGCATATCCGTCCAGCGGTAGCCGAGTTGTTCCATACGGACGCTCAGACAGACATATGACGAAGCTAACAGTCCCTTTCCGCAGTTTTGCGACGGCGCCTAAAAATGTCCGTCCCCATAACATTATATCTAAGCACCAAAATTCTAGTACGCTAATCACTATGATATTAACGTACAGCGGCTTCATTTTAAACTTACAAAATGCTTTAATTACTAAATCGGCAACTTCGTGTTAAAGCCCCCAACACTGCATCTCCTTCCCGATGGAGACAATTCGATTCCAGGCAAGTCCATACGGGATTTGTGGTGGACAAATTGGTACTGGGATAGGTTTTTCTCCTAATACTTCGGCTTTCCCCTGTCAATATCATTCTACCAATACTGAACCAAAAAACTCGAGCACCTTCTGTAATAAGACCGTGATATTAATTGAAATACGCTTAAATACAACGCGTGGACCTTGACTCAAGGCAAAGTGGTAGAGCAGCGAGCGCTTCGCTCCCTGCTGCCACGCAAACCAGTCAGCAAAGTGACCAGCGATTTGGGCCAGATAAACTAACTCTGAAACCGTCGGACAAAATTTGGTGGAATCAAAGCCAAAAATTGGATGTTGCTGTGACCATGAGAGCATCAGTCACGTTTTGCGGCCGAAAAGGCGCAACCCATAAAGTTAAATTTAAACCGAATATACATAACGCTAAACATACATTCCTATCTCCTTCCCCTGCCTTAAGTTTGTTCCTTTTTGTTTTCTCTGTTATATCCTTCGGCAAATACAAAATGCAACAAATCAAAGGTCTCTATGTTGTCTAGATCTGAAGCAGGATTATTGGATGAAGAAGAAAAATGGCAACCCCGCAGTTAGCGTGGCATCTGACGGTCCTTGCAAACACCATATTTTACGTGCTGCCGAAGCTATTGAAGAGAGAACAGACCTGGACTGACATTACAGGTCGACTACAAACACTGAAGATTTACGACACTTTTACGAGCAGTCCGGCCATCAGTTGTGGAAGGGAAAATGAGCCCTTCTAACGCTTTCTCTCTTTGGGTTGCCTCCGACATGTAAATCATCCAACCAGTACAGTACCTCGCAGCCCTGCTCTCTCCTTCCCGCACCCATTTTACACACGCCATGATGAACTGGTCTACCTCCTGTCCTGTGTGACTGATAGTTTACTGCTTTTGTCTACTGTCGTTCTTGCTGTATAGCCAGAACGTCATTCTGAAATGCAATCTGGAATACTATAATTATCGAATACTACATAAACTGTGGTGAAAAAAAATAGAATTCCTCATTTCTTACGTCACAGTCCATAATCGTGACTATGTGTATGCCAGATAAACCTTCCGCACCTGTCCTTAATAAACCATAACGAATGCAAAAATAACAGGGCAATTTAGTAGCTTAAAAAATATATATATATATATATATATATATAAATTAGTAAACTGCAGAAACGGAACACATGATATAACCTAATTGTTATGATCGTTAATCTCAGATCACAGAAAAGGATATGATGTGTAATATATATTATCCTATTTACTGCCGTGGCACCAAGCGTGGAAGTACCAAGTACAGACCACAGGCCGCAAGACGGTCCCCGCGGAAGGAGGAGAAGGACGGAGAATGAGAAGGGAGTGTGTCTGGTGCGGTGCGAAGGACTACAGCAATGTTCTCTGTTGGAGCGACAGCCATTTCTGTACTACATACAGACTGAAGACATCAAGTACTTCCGAGGAAACCCCAATGAGCGAGTGCACTGTGCGAATGCTTCCCAGGCTGAGAAAGTAGCAACTGGTCGTTCATCAAGAAATCTTGCACATGTGCATCCATCGCAGCAGGGTTCACGTGTTGGCCCGTGAACAGTAGCAACTGTGGTACAGTTCGAGTGGTAAGCTCTGTCTGTATTTGTTCACTAGTTCACTGTCACGTCGCTGTCAGTAACGCACAACATGCAGCGTCGAATGACGAATTGGAAAATATGTGTAAGAAATTGGTCGTGGCCTGATTTAAAGTAAAATTCCGGCATTTTCCTACAAGGACTCAGGAGAACCACAAACAATTTGTCAGTCAGAATTGTTGGTATTGCGTCCCAGATTCAATCACGGCACCTCACAAACTACCACATAAAGCAACTTGCAAGTAAGTAACGCTGTAGATCAGGGTCGATTATGGGTCAGGTTACGGTTTACCCTGAGAGGTGATAGTGGTATTCCACATTATCATATGACGAATTTTGAAGTAACATCTCAAAACAGGCAGTAACGATTTTCTTCTAAATTCTCATTTGTTTATCTTACACGATCTTCCCATCTCAAGCGACGTTACAGCGACTGAATGTGTAGCTGTAACGGTGTCGATAAAAAAGACACCTCAGAACGATTTGTCAGGAATCGAACACATCGTGGTAGCTTACAGATACGGATATGCCTACGATTGGCACTGCCGATCAGATTGACACGTAGACTAGTCAGCATTTCGAGTTTTGAAGTTCTGCTATCAATGATATCCCAAACACTGTCAAAAAAATGACAACGTTCGTGTTACTGTCTGAACTGCATGATGGGCTTGGCAAGTAACACAGTTTCACTTGCTTTCCTTGCGATATCCATAGCTGTTTTACCAACGGGAGCGTAAAAATTAAACACCTTTAACACTTCGGCCTGTTTGTCGAGTTATTTATGCCAATATTGCAAAACGAAGTTAGATGCATGTAATGATTATATCAAGGAAGAAAGGATATCCTACATGCAATAAAACAAAGAAAGACATCTGGATTGGTCACAACTTGCGCAAAAACTGTCTTCTAAAACACATTACTGAAGTAAAAATAAGAAGGAAGAGAAGACGAGGAAGAAAACGTAAGTACAAACGAAAGATAGTGGAATTTGAAAGAGGATGCATTACATCGTAATCTGACACCCTCACTTTGGAAGAGGCTATGGACCTGTAGCAAGGCAGAACATGCAATCGGTGAGTGAATGAAAGACTAGTAAGGATAATCTACTTCTGAGAAATTTAGGCCTATAGCGAAGATCACGTAAATTGTGAGCCTATATTATTATAGAGGTGGGCAGACTTGTGGTATGCCTCTTAAGTACTTACATTTAAGCATAATTAAAATATTTGCTCCACAGAACTACTATACAAATGGAAAAAAAAAAGCGTATGAAAACTATTCATTTGGTATTATGAAACACACAACGTTTGGACATATCGAATATCAATAAATGGCATTACTTTACTGAACTGTCAGAGAATCTTCAGAAAGCTGATAAGAGAACTATGAGTGATAATACTGTCACACTTTATATAATTTAGCGAGAAAATTATATGGAGGGACACGGCGTCCCATAAAAATGAACCAGTGTTAGGTTACATAAAGTATTTTTATAATCTCTCTGGTTGAGTCACTGTTCAAACGTCTCAGCTTGTTAAAAAATCAATTATGCTATACTCGTGTATGGTCTAAGGCGTGGGCCTGCGGCTGTTCCCTTTTCTGGGAATGTGGGTTCGAATCCCGCCGGTGGCGTGAATGTTTTCCTCTTGTGAGTGTTGTGTGTTGTCAGATGTCCCAGCGTCGGTCTGATCACTCGTCCAGAGGAGTCCTACCGACTGTGGTGTGTCAGTGAGTGTGATCGCAAACTCGCATAAGAGCAGGCCATGACCCGGAATCGGGTCGAAGGGCCACAACAAAAATACTCGCATATTGTCCATAACAGTGAATAGCAACGTACAATTCTCCTACAATTTCAGCCTATTTGGAATTAAAATTGGGACATTATAAGTTTATCAGCATGGAGTGTGTCGACGTTTCGTTTGAGCTGCAAAAATAAGGCACGGGAAGCTCTTCATTGTGTATATGGTGATAGTAATTGGCGAACGAAAGATACTTTAAAATTTATATACAGTAATAACAAAGTTATAATGTAATAAAACAGCCGAGTAACTGTCTTTTATTGGCACTGTGTTACGATTCACAAACGAAATAAATGAATATTTACAAAGTGCGAAAGAGAGACGTGGAAAGTGTGAGGAGAGGTAGAAATGAGAGAACGGAACGATTTGGCTGTATGTTTATGAGTAGTCCCCTGGCTACTTTTGTGTAACCTTGCATGGTGGTACCGGCTTCTGGATACTTCTGAAGAGCCTCTTACACCAGAAGTGTTCGCATGTATTGGTGGACAGGGAAGAGGTCAGGATTACGAGAACGACCCCGTCGAGACACGTTTCCCTGCCTCAGGAAAAAAGAAGAACCCTTTAGAATGGTTTTTGTCGCCGCTAGAGTCGCATAGGAAAGCTTATATAAGGATGAAAAGAAAAGAAGTCTATCTGCGAATGTGTGAGGTGGAGTCAGAAGTGTGATGGTTTGAACCCAGAGTTGCAATCAAATGGAGATTTTTCCCTCCTTTCTTTCCCCCTTCGGCGGGTCAGCCAGAAGGAAAGAGAAGGTCGAGCTAAGGGTCAGAGCGTCGGTAGGAGTCAGAGCACTGCATGTCACGTCTTCAAGAGATTGCAGAACTACCGTCTGGTCTCCATTGTCTCCAACTGGCAGTGTGGGCTTTCCAGTCCTCTGTGAGCTTTCAAATGAGGTTTGAAGACAAAACGACGGACCGGAATTGAAGAGTTTGTGATTGACCTGATGGAGGAGGAAGGGAGTAGTTGTGGACACGATCGGTTTACACCTTTGTCCGAGATTTTTAAAAGTGAGAATGGTACCTACACTCATACATAAGCAATTGTCTTAAAAGAGGCCACATAAAATGATTCTTTATGAAGTACCAATATTGTATGGAACACCGTCCACTGTGTGAGATATATTTCTTACAGCATACAAAACGTTTTGGAAGTTCGCTCTCTTCTGTTATTAAACTGACTACTTGTTATATACTGTACTAACACTGAAGAATGTTGTTTTATGGAATGTGAGCCCTCGTAGTTTGAATGTGTAGACCTACCGTGATCATGGAGGCAGGAGGTTCCTCAAAAACGTCTGTACACTTCTACCGGATCAAACGGTCTCATATTCCATGACAGTAACATCCAGTCACTGCCGTGGCTACCTTCGAACTCGCAAGGTATTTTTGTTATTTTTGTTTTAAGACTAATATCGACGTTTGGGATAGAAAGTGAGACACATCCAGTAGTGCAATGAGTTACTGCACCAACTACTTCATCAAAGAGGATGTGATAGAGGGCACGTAAACTAGTTCGGTTGGAAATTACATGTATAAGTACGTGGTATATTATCTGAGAGAATATGCTACACGTGATGCCTAGAGTGGATAATATTGAATGAACCTTAAATAAATGGGATGCATATTGGGTACATCACATGCAGAATATGGTCAAAGTTACGGACACTTGTATGGGCGTAAACCATTGTGTCAGCTAGGCAAGAAATACTGGACTGCAAGGAGTTTATTAGTTATTGATTTATTTTTACTACTTTATGGCTTAGAACAAGGCATTATTAAATCCCCCTAAACAGACACTGTTATGTTTCCATTGTCACCCAACCTCTTATTTAATTTCAAATTTGTGTATAGACAATGGTGCCTTACAGATTACAAGTATTAATTAACAGCGTGTAAGAAAACTTTAAGTGGATTTTTGTTTGTTTGTAGATCTTCATAATGTAAATTAATATCACACATTTGACAGAGGACCGTAAAATTCCTCCGCCTCAAATCTTGCGTAAACAATATACACCTAGAACACTTTATAATCCAACAGATGCACAAATATATAATTTGTAGATACAATTAGAATTATTATAAAATATTTAAAAATGTTTAAAATTGCTCCAGCATGTTTCGGATCACAAGGAATCCATCATCAGGGAGCTGTATACAGTGCTTGGCTAAAATTACAGTAGTGGTTCTATCGTGTCCGTTGATATGAACTACTGTAATTTTAGCCAAGCACTGTATACAGCTCCCTGATGATGGATTCCTTGTGATCCGAAACATGCTGGAGCAATTTTAAACATTTTAAAATATTTTATAATAATTCTAATTTTATCTACGAATTATATATTTGTGCATCTTTTGGGTAATAAAGTGTTTTAATCGTCATTGACGCATGGTACAAAAATGAAGAAAAAAATATACACCTATACACTTCTCTCACACTTGCCACTAAGCGGTTGTATTGTTTTCCGTCGGAATGAGTACACGTTCACTTTCAGGTAGTTTCTCAGCCTACGTTCAAACCGTATAAGGGCAGCAACACAGATGTAGCCTTCCTTATCTCAGTCCTGTGTATATCTCGGGGAAATGCGGAAACGGTTATCAGCTTTCAAGCTGCGGTTGCAGTACACGTGCGGGTCCCAGATGCACGTGGACAAGAACAATTTCAAGGCTCTTACTAGGGCTCGAACCCCAGACATCTAGTTTAGAAGCTACCGCACCGAACAATTAGCTAATATGAGTAGTGGGTTTATGTTGACGTTCAAAAGAAGTATGTTTAAACGAAGAAAAATATTTTATTCAGCCAGTCGGACCCGTTCCGGGTCCCTGCAGAAAAATATAAGCATAGACAAAAGGAGAAGAAGCCATCTTGCAACGCAACGTCATCTAGTATGGACCTGCCCACTGACCTATGGGACTCCGCCTACTTTTACAACCCAGACTCATCTGTATGACTGGAAGGAAAAGAGATGGCAGGCTTATAAAGTGGAGAATGACTTGAAGGCCCCACGAACACTTTGTCTTCTTTATGTAACGGGCGGTGAAGAACGAGGGGTAGAAGGCTGCTGCCTTTACTTCAAAGAGACTGCGCCGACAGATGGTGATGGGTAAGAGCGGCGGCAGTAATAAATCCAGAGAAAGAGGGCGCTATTCATAAAACATGCAGGCTATATCACATTCATTACCCAACTGGCTCTTCTAGCAGCTGATCTCCACCATGACGCCCCCCAAGGCTAAATTCAGACGACCCCAATCTTTCAGTTGATGTCACTCTCGATTCACGCCTCTCTTTAGCACAAGTTCGAGCCGACATGGTAGCGTAGGCTCTGGATTAAAGACGTGCGAATTTCTGCATGAGAGATACATGCCTTAGTAGCTTTCTCCTCTCTTACAAGGTTACTGGGTTCTGTCTAGTTGCATGTCTGCACGGTGATGCGTTGTCTAAACACGTCGTATCATTGACTAACTCCATACAGTTCCTATTAGGGAAGGAGTGGGGTACGTCAAAACAACTGTATTGTATCCTATTTATTATGCCGACGACGACATGTTTCGGCCACTGTGGGTCATCTTCAGGTCACAAAAATTTATAAAGAGGAAAACTATACAGTGTATGATCATAGTATATAGTATATATAGTACAGTATAATTTAAAATATGCACCTATACTATGATTATACACTGTACAGTTTTCCTCTTTATATATTTTTGTGACCTGAACATGGCCCACAGTGGCCGAAACACGTCGTCAGCATAATAAATAGGATACAAGACAGTTGTGTTTTGACATACCCAACCCCCTCCCTAATTGCTTATAACACAACGGGGACGATGCACCTAAACATCCATACAGTTCCGGTAATACTCCTGTCCTATACAGTTCTGGAATACGGCTATTTTGTCTCCAACACATGACTATCCTTGTGGTACGTTTGTGTATAGGTTTCACAATCTGTATCCTTAAGACTTAATTCGTATCTCGGTTTCGAATTTTCTCGTACGTACAAAACAGACTGCATTCACCGGATACAAAATACTGCATGAATCTTTCAAAATTTCTTTCGTAACCAAACCTGGAAATATTAATGAGAAACTCGAGAAATAGATCGGCAGTGGCATCTGATGGAAACATAAAGAGCAAATGAAAGTACCTGTGAAATCCTATACCACATATATACCTGCATGCGCACGCACACACATATCGTGAATATTCACAACGCCTCTGCAGGCGCAATTTGGCTCGTAACCACAACAAACTGTACTTGAAACGGCGTCGTTAACGTCACCGGCTTCTCATCGCGAAGGCTCGCACTCGATCCCAGAGCAGTCAGCGTGGAATTTGTAAAGGGCAAAGTGATAACAGGTTTCTCTCAGAGCACTTCGGTCCCCCCCCCCCGGTCCCTGCCACCTACGCTGGAATTACCAAACACATCAA
>Ga0131853_10005185_pt1 | contig 23478 bp, 13 predicted proteins | sample TergutLab28metaG_FD_92764 | JGI IMG/M metagenome (GOLD analysis project Ga0131853, IMG submission 92764) | Labiotermes labralis P1 segment gut microbial communities from Petit-Saut dam, French Guiana - Lab288 P1 (version 2) (version 2) | ecosystem: Host-associated > Arthropoda: Insects >...
CAAAAGAGCGAAAATCTTAATTTCATCGCTGAATAAGCCTTAAATCTTGCAAAAGAGAAACAAGCAACGATGGAAGAGTGGAACAAGGAAACGGATAGATGGGAACTAATATCTGCTCAAGGAAACGTCATTGTCCGTAAGATATGTTATTCTTCTGGCTGCACGTCGAGAAAAGCTAACATACACTGTCTTTTGCTGACTTCTTGTCCGCACAGTCAAAACTTCCCTGCTAGTGCCATTTGTCCCTCTGATATCTCGTTTGTATCCCACATTGCACGCTGGACCCAGTACGATTTGTACACACCGACTGACGTGAGCATGACCTTGGCAATGAACTGTTTGATTTTATCGACAGCACTCTGTAAAGTGTGTCCAGACTCGTAAGAATTTGTTCATGTTGAAGTTCACTGTGCCATGTTCCACACCTATGACTGGCACTGCCATCCTAATTGCCACTGCCTGCACACAATCAATGTGGGTGCAACTAACACGGAATGCTGTGTTCTAAGTGTTGAATCACTTTATAGCCTAACGGGATAGGCAAAGTAGCACATCTCCTCTGCCCATTCTCAGCTCAAATACAGGCATTCCGCCATTTGTACGGCGATCATCCAGTTCATTGCACATTCAAGAAAAGTTGTTAAATTGAACATGTTCTCCATGCACAACGTGAATCACGAGTTTACACTTACTGTACTTACACATGCAACATGAATTGCTTTGGCCTGTTGGTTTCGGATTAATTTCTAAGTCAGTAAACGCTGCGCTTAGTGGCATGACTCAAGCAGCTTGTCACTGGCTTCTCACTGCGCGGGACACGTTTTCTATCCATCGGACTCGTGTGTGGGACTTGTGATGGGTAAAATTCCAATGGGACAGGTTTTCTCCTCTCATTATTATTTCATCACAGCTCCATATTCATCTATCACATGCAAAACGAAAGTTGGGACCGTTAGAGATCGCAGTTCCAAAAGAGATATAATTTCACTCCACCATAAAAATATAAAGATAAGTTTTAAAGCTAGAGTCGTCCATATGCATTCCATTAAGACATGGAAGAGTCGAGGTACACCTCCACTCATTCTTAAACTCAGTACCACATGATACAAGTGGTCAGTTCAACACTATGGCTCTTTACTTGTTTAGAAATTTGGGTAGAATTCAGAGGACTAGTGGACTTTTAAGCGAAGAACAAAATCTCATGCACTTGTCTGGATTCGAACACCAGTCTCTGCACTAAGTATGCTATCTCGGTTCCCCACCACTAGAATATAATAATAATAATAATAATTTTGGCGTTTTACAAGAGAAAGATTAGCATATGACGTGCAGGAAAAAGCAAACAAAGAAAAACATAAAATAAGCAGATTGACGATAACAAATAAGAGGAATAACAGGAATACAAAATAATAATGTGTGATATGTATTTATTTACTAAAAAATGTTATAAGGACATCCTCAATTGTCAATAGGTTTCGTTGTGTCCTTTAGCGAAATATAATTGGTGTTACGAATATCAACATTCCTGTACAGAGCACTAGCCGCATTAAAGTATTTGACAAACTCAGAGTGCAGCTTAGCGTTGTGCCTTCTTCTTGTTGACAATAAATAAGAAGTTTTCATTGATAAAATGATAAAATGCAAGGGACCGACCTTTAGAAGATGTAGTGCAACAAACACAGAATAATCTCTGGTTACTACACGGGATATGTGCCGAAACGTCAGTTACCGTCTATTAACTTACACAGTGGCACCAACCACAAGGCGGCGGAAGACGAAAATTTACCTCACAAAAATAAAACATCAAATATCAATACCATTTATGAGCCATTCTAGGTACAAAGTGTACCAGAAGCTTAATTACAAGGCACTCAGCCATAAAATACATCACTTGTTTAATACTGGGTCTGCCGAAATCCCACTTGAAATAAGCTGATTTAGAACACAGGCTGACCTTTATCATAATCAATAGCCTTTATCAGTTTTTGAAGAATGTAATGGAGCTTTGTTTTACGATTAATCGTAGTATGCCACGTCTGTGGAACATAGGTTAAAGAATTCACTTGTTCCCTTCCGATTCTCGGAAATCAGGCTTTCCTGTAACAGTATATAGTCACATACTTCGTGAAATGTAGAAGCAGTTAAGAAGCTAGGAAATCTCCACACGCTCGAATTTGTCATGAACCTTGGCATATGCTCATACCGTGACGCCACTATGAGTTAATGTTATGTAGGTACCGAACCACTCAGAAGTAAAGAGTTCTCAATGAAATGGACTCACTCATGTGCTGAATAAACGAAACTTATTGTGGAATCACATTTCGTTTTGTATTTACCAAACGTTACCCTATAGTGTGTACAACAGTAGTCCGTGTCACACATTCATTACAGGCACAAATATGAAGCTGAAAACGTAAGCAAAAGCAAACTGCGACTAACCTGAGACATTTGTTTTTTTTCTTGTACCTCATCGAATATTTGTAAAAACAAAACATCTTAACATCATTGTCGATCTTATCGCTTCTACTTTTATATTATTTAAGGAAGAGAGCTTTTAAGAAATGAATAATTTCGAATGTCTGACTGTGAAAATAAAATTAGCTGTCATAAGAATTAAACTTATGTTAAACCCGCCACATAAGAGACCAAATAGAATCCACCAAACCAATCTGCATGTAGATGTTTAGCATCTGTTTTACTATAGTGAGAAGAGTAACTTCAGGAAGGAAATATGTGGATTGGCAGACAATAGGATAGGAAGGGCTTCCCATTTATACCTTTATTTCAAAAAGTATCTAAAAAATTAAAAACCTAGACCCTAATTCTAAAAATGATCAATTTCTCTGTAATTTTTATATTTAAGTTTGGTCTCCTACAAAGATTAAGGTATTCAGCCTGCTATCGAACGGATTTATTAATATACTAAATCTTTTCACAAACAGCTAAGAACTCCAGGATGAAATACCGATTGCCAGCTCCGTACATTCAGAAGGAGACAAGGGAAAATGATGATAAATAGCCTACAAATATTGTAGGCGGGACTCGAATCCAATGCCCTTGGAAATGATATAGGACACGTCTTATACTGCGAAACAAAAGCAGTTCGGATCATTCAATCACACAGTTAATTGTATCAGCTCACATAACCACGGCCGTTCTCTCCCATACTGCAGCAATTTCGGTTTAAGTGTCTCAAACAGCAGTAAACGAAAACAAAATTTGACAAAAAAACAGAAGCCTGTAAATATTGCAGGCACTGAAAAAAAACAATATTAACTAACAAATTCAACAGAGCAGAGATCTGCTTCATAAATGGATAGGCAAGAAACTTTTCCCTTGTGGAAACCAAAAATTTGTCGACCTTTGAAGCGAGAACCCCAGTTTTCTCTAGCCCTTATTTGAGCAACACTAGCGCAATCCAAGCCATCGTGTCTTATTCATCTCCAAGTTAAGACTAGTTCTTCTCAATTAACTCTTGTCTTCGCATTTCTGAGTAAAATTCTCTATTATCACACAATAATAATAATAATAAGTTTCATCATTGCACCGTGCATTTTGAAATCTACCCAGTTCACTCACCAACAAATGCACTATTTATTAACTTGGTTAAAAGTTTAAAATTTACATTCAAATATTCAATAATATCGCTCCTACATGTTTCGGTCTTCAATGACCGACCTAACTAAAGTTATATTTATGTTAAAATACTCGGCAAAATTACGTCGTTATATATATTAGGTGATGTGGCAGAATGTCTTAGAATGGCATGCATTTATATCTCAGAACTGATTTTAGAGAAATACGAATACGCATCAGTACCTTTTGTAACAATGCACTGCATGATTTTGCCTTAATTAAACCAATTGTCGCTGGCTATACGTAGGTACAGGAGGTTTCTTGTTTAGTTATTCGAAAGGTCATACGAAATAAACACGTCGCCAATTACAGAAGTTCCGCGATTATTTTTAACAAAAAAAGTTTTCCTTTAATCGAAATTTAGTAATCTTCAAAGCAGCTATTACAGTAATGTATCCACGGATCTCCTGGAACTGGTCGAGTATCCTTCGGAATCCACGGAACACACTTTGGGACAAAGAAACCAAATTCACGCCCACAGAAGTACGTAAGAGCGTATACAACGCCTCGTATTTGTTTACACGTGCTGGCCATCAGATCATGGTAGCCAGAAACGAATCCTTTCGTCCACTTCAGGACACAATCGGTCCTGCGTGCAGCCTCGCAATTTTCTTGTTATGCTGGTGACTGACTCGAAATGAGCAGTTTCTGGTAGTGAACATGTTTCAAGTCGGTAGGTTGAATAACTACATGTGTGTCTTACCAATTATGCACTAACAAGAAAGATTTCTTAAACTACTTCCTCGATCCATCCAAAGACCCACTCGATAATAGAACGTAGTTTGTGTGTGTGTATGTGCGTGGTGTGTGTGTGTGTGTTTGTATGTGTGTGTGTGTGTGTGTCTGTATGTGATGTGTGTGTATATGTGCGTGGTGTGTGTGTGTGGTGTGTGTGTGTGTCTGTATGTGTGCGTGTGTCTGTGTGTGTGTGTGTGTGTGTGTCTGTATGTCTTCGTGAAGCAGAATTATTTGGAGACGTCATCCATATTATAGGTAAAGGAAAACACCTTATATTACTAAATATTTATACACAGAATCTCGATGGAGAATATTCGGACACAAAAAGCTGGTAGTTTCTCAGGTACTTGAGAAAATTTCGACCTTAAATTGTACTACTATACCTGAAGGTTCACTACCATGTCCACAAAGGCGTGTCTAATAATTAAATAATTTTAATAACGATACGTTACATCCTTAACATCGTAGAATATACATAATGTTTGTGATACGAATGTTTCCTTAGTGGCAAGTCTTCATTGGCTTGTGTTTTTTTACTTTACCCAAGCCATACACCTAAGTGTACTATATTTTCTTTTCTGGAATATCACGCCCTAGATTCTGGGATAAATTTAGTATCCTGTACATCCCAGTAGGCAGCAATCTTCATTTTCCTTTGTATTAACAAATTAATTTCTTTCTTACGAGGTTCTTTTTACTTTTTTCTTTTCTCGCCGAATAAAAATTTCTACTCTACTTCGCAAAATTTCAACATGGTGAAGGGTGAACTTTTTTGGGGGGCTTTCAGTTTCTTGGGAATAACTAAAGACTGATGGAAGATAAGCACATTAAACTTGGTGCGGAGGAGCTTCATAAACACATATGCTAAACATGCTAGGAATATTCTTCCAAGTCAGCAATTGGAATAAGGCAACGATGTGAAACTTTCAGGTTACATCCGGCATAACGATGCATTAGAGAATCTGTATTTCAGTAAGAAGTTTCTCATAAGCGTGAAACAAGATATGGAAACCTGAAATCACAATACATGCTGGGCTATATGTACTTAAATAAATCTCGCTTAGTGACGTTCATAAGTGTGTAGTTCGCTGTCCTTAATATTTGTCAATATTTGTCTGCGGAACAAAGACCTTGGTTCCATAAGACTGATTACTGTGTTCATATGGGTGTGTTGTTTTGACAGTTCCCATTACACGACATGTATTAGTACGAGTACTGCTGGCTACTAACTTTCTGCCCCTAATTATATGATTACCAACGAAAATACACACATTACTTCCTTTATTATGAACATTATCCACAACGACACGCTTCCTGGCTATTTGGAAAAAGTTTCCACAATTTCGAAAACATGTGTTTAGGAACGGAAGTAATAGCATATACAGCAAAAATCTGCCTGTGGGTATCAACTGGAAAACAGAAACTGAAGAAATCAATTAATTTTCTCACGTAACGAATGATCAACTTGATGCACAACTTATTCTTAGTATATTTCGTCAACCTCTACATGTTTCGGGCGTATCTAAGTCCATCATCAGGAGGTACAACCGTATGTGCACAACAATTGGCACTTATTATTCTTTTTAGATGACTGTCGTACCTCCTGATGATGGGCCTAAACGCGCCCGAAACATGTAGAGGTTGACGAAATATACTAAGAAGAAGCTGTGCACCAAGTTGGTCTTTCCGTACACGATTATATCGAGATGCACGGCCAACAAAACACGAATTTTAACTATGAGTTTCTTTCAGTATTATGGTGGAACGGATGTGATCGGCAATGAATATAACGACACGTCTCGATGGTAAATGCAGGGAATGGCTTTTGATGTTGAACCGACGTCTTACACGTAGGAACACAGTTACCCTATGTCAGGTGCTGCTCTTCCACGTGAAAGATGCTTAACACGCAAATTTATTTGTTAGGTACTTTGAGGGCGATGTGGTGACATAGCTTTATTTAGCATAAGAATTAAATTATCCTGTATCAAATTATGTATTTTCGGAAGATCAGATATATTCCACGTTGCGTCGGGTAAGTAGAATTTTAGCCTAATGTATCGCTCTCTGTTAATCCACTGGCACATAATAATTGCGAACAGATAATTTTTATCAATTATGGCTCACTAATATGTTGTAAATTTCAAGTAATTTCTTATTCACAATATTGTTCTTTCCCACTACTTAATTTCAGTTGATTCGAATGAAACTCAGAATCTGCCTTGCAGCATCCAAGTGATTCCGACTCAATTAAATTTGTCCACAGTCCATTCGGTTGCTCTACAGGAAACCGTAACCTATTTCAACTGAAATTTCTGGTTCAAATAGCATTTGAAATATTCTTATTTACTTCTGCTTTTCTGAGTTTTCCTATAAAGATAGGGGTTTTGAGTTCGTTAGTCGTTGATGAAGAAATAGTAGGAACTTGTCAGTTAATGTACGTGAAAGCTATTAATCTGATAAATATTTTTGGCCATCATTGCCCTTAAAACAAATCTACGTCTTTTGGCGTTTTCGATTTCGGCGAGACTGAGGGTGTACAGAATGTGGCCACTGGAGCAAACGGCAACTGCTGGTCTGTAGATTTCTCCATCTAAATAAAGTGTTGTGTCAGTTCACAAGATTCCTCCGTGTCCTTTCAAATCTTCTTCCCCGGAAACATTACAGGCGGTTGCTCCGAATGAGAGATTTTCCTTCGGTCTTTTCCAAGTGACGTGAAACAGCGGCGGGAAATAAATGTCATTGGTAGTAACAGAATAGACATCTGTCGCAATCTGTCCCCCTTCGTAAGGTCTAGCAGCTCGTAATTAATGCTCTCCTCTCAGAATGATTACCTTCTCTGGACGCTGCTTACGCTAAGATTCATCCAGTTTGAACATTCTGGCAGTTGCAATTCTGTCTTCATTAGTGACGCACTAAAGAACTTAAAATTATGTAAGACAAACACTATGTTGAATACAGCAGCTCTAAGCAACACTGTGGATTGTTGGTGCCTCAGTCACTGTTTAGGATGAAGTTTATAAAGCCTGCCAACCACTTCTTACCAGCTCTTAAGTTTGTTATTCTCACACGACAGCTTGGTGTTGCACAGCTCCCAACAGATTTATAAATTCCGTGTCTCTATAATTACAACATATTATGATTTCCTTGCTTCCTTTCTCACCTTATGTAAAAAATCAACCTACAACGTTTCGGGTAATTCTGACAACTTAGCCAAAATAAACGCTCGCGGACCGTCTACGTGATACAACAGGGTACAAGAAAGCAACCATGTTGGATATACGTTATTCAGCCGACCGTAAAATTACATCACGAGTGAAGAAACTTAGGAACATTCCTTACGTCACAGCCAGACGAAGGACATTGACAAAATTCTGAGGTAAGTTGGGTCTGTTGTCTTTTCTTTTTTAGCAAACTATATTAAAAATACTGTCTGTCTCGTGGAAGAATATCGTGTGCAAAAGTGGAGGTAATGCTTCATCTCATTTTAATTACCAAAGCTGGATGAAGTTTTATATATATATCAGTTGGGTCAAACAAATGTGGATCTTGGAATTTCGGAATGAGAGACAAACTTTGGCCTGCCTGAACACGAACTCCGTCTCCTTGCTTGTCCAGCTCGTGTCCTAGTTACAATGATTACTGTACACGCATTTTGCGAAAAAATATTATTAGAATTTTTATATACTTCAACTGTCTTTATGTTCATGTATACCAGATAATAACATAAAGTAACTTCCATCAATACCTCCAAAAATCTATCTACATAAAAATATTTCAGAATTGCATTAAAAATGTAATGTCATATATGTGTTACGGAATTTAACAATTTTTTTTGTATCCTACGCTGTTTTTTGAGATATAATGATAAGTTCATATTTCAGTTTTACGCAAACAAGAGTTGCAATAAATTTATAAGAAGAAAAATTTAATTATCGAAAAATATAACACAAATACAAAAAAGCGTCCTGTTCAAGATGAAATAATGTAAGCTTATTGTAAACCTCTGAAGTAAAAGTTTATGAAAATGTCATAATTTCAAAACACTATGTGTTCTTACAAATAGCATATACTTTATACAAAACAAGTGTCCGAAATCACCTGTGGAAATAAAATGGTTGGAATTTGGGAGACCAATCACACTACACTAGAAATTGAATATTTTACTTCCAAAGAAATGACACATCTTTATCTAAGTGCAGTCTTTTTGAAATATAAGTAGTTATATTTTGTTTTTTTTTTTTGTTCTCTTTTTTTTATGGAAAATGTCTCTTAACTCACTTCAGGAAGTTCCAGCAATTAGGTATGTAAACATTACACAGACAGACCACACATTTTGGCTGAAGTGAATAATTAGGAATTTAGAACAAAACCAATGTGGGATTCATTAGTTGATATGTATTAAAGTAAGGCAAGTAATTCAGTTTTCCTACAAGGTATGTAGTTGTAGATTAGTTAAATAAGTTAGAAACACCTTATGAATTTGAAATGATCAAAAACATAGAAATAAGAAATGCATTGCTTCAAGGAAACATGGATAAATTACATAATGTTCCAATCAAAGAACACACAGAGTAAATTTTACGTTATTCATTTTCCGTCCATTAGGTGATATTTACGTAAGACAACACCAAAATATGGAACAAAATTATTATATATAATTCTACAATTAAAATATTAAAGAGAAACTTAGTACCCTCTTACATTTTCACCGTACGCAATCTGCTCTACAATTACAATAATTGTAGTTCTATACATTTATAAGAACCACTGCATAGGCAATACTTAAGCAAATCTGTCTAAACTACAAACTTTAAGACAACTAACAACATCGAAACCCACTTTTAACCCAGTTTATTCTTATTAAATCTACTTTTATACATATAATTTATGCGTGCCCTCTGAAGATGACTCGAACAGGGTAGAAACATGTTGGAGTTTACCAATCATAAGCACTTTTACCAGTTTCATACACTTATATAAATGAAGAGCTCTCTTTCTCAAAAGTTATATGGACGACTGTATAATTTCTTTCACCTGTTCTTTTATATAGGTCTGACGACGGCCTATAAATAGGCTTAAACTAGTTACCTTGGAAATATAATTGTGTTGTGTGTGACGGAATGCTGAATAAACACCTCTATTTGAATATTTTGGTTGTAAAATTATAAAACAATATCGTGCGTTTTTTGGCGTTGTCTTATACAATTATAAAATACCTATACACTGACTGACTACGGGATGGACGGTCCTGGATCGAATCCCGGTGGGGGATGAGATTATCCGCCCTTCCAGACCGGCCCAGGGGCCCACCCAGCCTCCTATAATATGGGTACCGGGTCTTTCCCGAGGGTAAAGTGCAGCCGGGCAGTGCTGCTGACCACTCACCCCCTTCTAGTTTCGCGGTCATGGAAGAGTAGAGCTATACTTCTACACACCCTCTGGGCCACACCGGGCCTGTAACGGGATCACTTTACCCTTTTAGCTTTTACTTCGATATCTGTAGATATTAGTATTAAAGTTTATACATAAATTGCGTTTCTGCTCTTCGTTTTGCACAGACTTCAAATCTGGTCTCGTAACTCACGGAAGGAAAACAGATTGAGGGGCTTCAAGAACATGTGTTGAGGGGCATACTTTGAACTGAAAGGTTTAAAGGTTTAAAAATAGACATGTAATTTCCTGCCTAAAAGAAGGTTAGTAGACAACGTAGGAGGACTCTGCTAAATGGAGTTCAATTGACAGATGGTCTTTATTGCCACAGAGCGCTGTTGACTGAACGATGGACAGATGTAGGTCAATCTGTCAAACAGCTGTAATTTCCATTAAATTATAGGTGTATTTTTTTAATCACGATACGGAGGTACAGTTCTGAACAAATCCTCACGCACTGCATATTTTATTCCCGTTTACAAATCGTGACCCATCACTACCAATGAATTGCACGTCCCCGATTCAACAAATTCTGTGTTACACACTACAACATATGCACCGGACGTTGCGGCTCATTAGATCTCACTTATTTCGTGTCTGGAAAATCACGATATGTCATCTCGACACGAAAATCGGCTGTCCTGAACGAGGTTTTGTATTTTACTTCCGTTTCTGCAGGTAGTTAGTAAAATCTGCTATATCCGACAATTCCAGGGCCAAGGGCTTGCTGTATACATTAAGTTTCCGGATATTAGACTGATTCATCCATTGCTTATCTTAGTGTACGTAGCAACCTCATGGAGAGACAAAAAATTTTCGTTTGTCACTTGATATCCTTTCCCGTTTTCTAGTCACATTTTCTGTGCCCTTTTCGTCGCTGATTACGTAACGTCATGTACATGGAACGCAAAAAAAACAGCATCGCAAATCATTAATTAACGAACTCTTGGAATCTGTGCTAGTTGCGGCCAGCTGATGGTGAAGTGAAATTTAATATGTCTCTCAGTCGACTTCCGTAGTTTAATGCTGCACGAGGGTAGTAGGCATACGTCAAATTACGTCACCATCACGCTGCTCTAGAAGTCGGAGTAGTGTAAGTTTATGTGCGAGGCAACCACGGAATCTTAGTTCGATTCCCATTAGGAACAACAGGTTTTTTTTTCTCCTAAGCGTCCAGATCGAGTGTGCAGTCCAGCCAGCCTCCTATTCAACAGACATGGGGGATTTTCCTTGGTGTAAAATGACCACGGCGTAAAGGTGAGTCGAGGTCAGCAAAAAGTGGAGCTATACATCTACTCCCGTGTCTAGAGGCAACTATAGCATTACTTAGTTTTACCACTTCTCCCACATCCGAATTTATTGGCCTACACTCCTAGTGTCCATGATCCAACGCCACATAACACTTAGTTACAGAGTCGTTAGACGTGCCGTAAAAAAGAGCCGAAGCTTAATGTCACAAACATCGCTTTTATTTCCGCCGCTATTCCGCCGTGCGTGTGGGCGGTAAGATGGGTGGGCTTTACAAACGATACTTGTCAGATAAATCAAGCAAGGATTCCATACAAATATGTACTGCAAACGCGCATTTTAAGGAGGGAAACATATTTACACGTACTTGTAATCAGCGTTTTCATACTAACGAGCGGCCTCTACTCCCATTTGTACACTTCAGTATATCCTACTGCTTATATGCTGCAAAGTTACTTGTAATATTTACCTAACTTTACCCATCCAAGCGTCCCGCTATTCTTTCTTCTAATCTTATACATCCAAATGCAATTCAGCTGTGTCAGTCCGTAATGAGTTCTTGTGTGTCACAAAGTCTTGTAGCTTGGTAGACGCTCCTTAACAACGTTGTCAAGCCAGGACGCCCCTTAACAACGTTGTCAAGCCAGGACGCCCCTTAACAACGTTGTCAAGCCAGGACTGCACTCGTCTACAGGCTACACATCTTCTACAGTTCTACCCGTATGATTGATTTTGATAATTACCTACCAGAATATTGGACGTCAGAACACAGAAGACACTATGTACAGTATCTACAACACAAGGGACTCATTAACAGAAAGGAAATTTGTTATGCATGGCATGAAGGAATATGAAAGCAGTGGAGGTACAATCCACGCATTTTTAACTTCGGTACTAGACGGAGTTGAGTGGCAAGCTGCATGTATCCGCCAGTACCCACTGAACAGGATGCTAGGTGGGATCCAACCGCCGAATGAATGCCTTGCGGTAGAAAAATAGCTCTTACTACAGCCGGGTATTGAACGACGACCTCTTGGTCATTCCGCCAGTAACAATAGTCACTACATCTACTGAGCCATCCAGATCCCCCTATTTCTATCGTTGTTAAACAAACACTAAAACCACAGCCAGGTGACCATGGTATTAATATTCGTTTCCATGAGAATCTGAAATATCAGAGACGACTGAGACATTTTATTTCTCAAGGACACGAATATCAACACCGCGGTCTCCTGGTATTTCACAAAGCAAATTAAGATTATGTCGTAATAATGTCTGCAGATAGTTCAACAAATATATTTTTCTGCGAAATTACACTAGAGGTTCAAAAAAAGGCAATTTATATCCCTTAAAATCTCGGATTTCCGGTAAAAGTTTAAATATTCTTTTCTCGTGTCTCAAGTGGTGTTGCTGAACTCAACCTTGGATAAGATATAATAATAATAATTATTATTATTAACTACAATTGGGTTGTCACCCGGTGGCAGTGGTTATTTTACATGTATACAAAATATGAAATTGGTTACTAATAAATTTAAGTCGGGAGGGCTACATGAGAAGCATGTAGTGGCAACTTGGAATCTTTGAAACCATCTCAGAATTTGCTTATAGACACAGGGAAACCAAGAAAAACTTCGTTACGAAGAGTTAATAAAACATTTGATGTTCGTGTAACCGTGCATCCTTAATATGAAATGACGTGTGAGACCAACTAGATGTAACAAATTATGGTTTATTAACAATCCATGAACTCAACATGTTTCAGGCATTATTATGCCCATCTTCAGGAGCGCTAGACTGTATGTTAATGCATATGGTATTCAGCACTAGATGTGCTGGCTGGTGTCTTCCGAAGCCGGGAAGCAGGCTGTGTGCACACCAGCCAGCACATCTAGTGCTGAATACCATATGCATTAACATACAGTTAGCGCATAATAATGCCTGAAACATGTTGAGTTCATGGATTGTTAATAAACCATAATTTGTTGCATCTAGTTGGTCTTACAAGCAGTGGCGTACCGGGGGGGGGGGCGGGTTGGGGGATTGACCCCCCCCCGAAATTCCGAAGGCCCTTAAAAATCGTGCCAAACTCAACCCGATTGTGAAAGCTGTTAAAAATTGCCGAATTTAGGACACCAACACCCCAAATGTTCGGAAAAAGGCAGTAAAATTCTAAAACTACCTAAGTTCGCAATTGTTTTGCTTTAGCAATGACAAATAAATTGTTTGTCATCGTAAGTAGTTTTAAAGTACCAGAAATTAAGAAAATTTTACTATAAGAAATGAGATTTCTTGTACCAAATTACAGCTGCCTCCAGAACCCCAGACTAGGGGGCTACCGCCCCCAGATCCCCGTTCTCTCTGTCCTCAACTGAATTTGTTGAACCTCCCCCCCCCCGAACAAAATTCCTGGGTACGCCACTGCTCACAAGTTATTTCATCTTAATAAAACATATTAAAATATTTACTTACATATTTGTCACTCTTTTTTTACTTCAAACATATCTTCAAGTTCCTTACACAGTAATATGAAATTATCTCTGTAAAAGCAGATAATTTTCCCGCTGTATTACAACTTCTTATTAATAAGCTGTGTATTGTTAATATTAACATTATTTCGATTCGCCTTCGAACCAGAAAGTTTCTCTTTTCTCCAGAACATCTAGCACGGCTCTGGTGACCAACCAGCCTCCTATTCCATGGATAATGTGGTTTCCTTCCTTGAGGGTAAAGCAGACGGAGCGTGTAGTTTACCACTCGCCTTCATCTAACACCATTGCTTAGATGTGTGGAGTTTCAGTTCCACTCGCTTATGTGACTTCAAAGACTAGGCAGGGCAAATTTGACACTCAGAATTACATTACTCTCATATGCACATTATACACAATGAGAAGGGACTGAATATATATTCTGCAGATTGCTATTACTCGTACTGTGGAACTAAGTGTGTGAAATTAATAAATGGAAGTACTCTCAAAGAAGTTCTATGCTTTGTCTTGTTTATTACATGCTAACTGCTAGTGTGGCCAGCATGTGCGGAAGGGAACAGCTACTGCTTCACTCCAGTCATGTTTTCGTGATTGGAGTGAAGCAGAATGAAGCAGTTACATCACGTATATTCACTACGACTTTTTAGCGTTTTGCGATATACCCTCTTCAACTAGCCCTGAATACGATAATCTGCTACAGGATTTCCGCCTACACCTCCGTACCATCTTCAATTAGCCCTCCATTGCGAAATTGTTACCATATATACCACATGCTTTCTACAACAGAAAATTGTGTTTCTGGTCCACAGTGTGTTCATGTCCGGCTTGTAACTCTTACAATAAACACAGATGTTCTGTTAAACATATCTAAGCAGTTGGATTTTTTGTATAGTCTCGGTGTGTTTACTGAGAGGTTGGATTTGAATTTTTACATATCTTATAGATGATACTGCTATTTACTGCTCAGAGTCGTGCAATTGGAGTAATTCTAGGACAATATTTTGCCGAAAACAGTATTATTCTACTTATCCGGAAGCTGGTTATCCGTAACTCCAATTATGCGGATCGGCTTGGCCCTTCGGGTAAATTTGTCGAGAATTCGACAGAACTAACTTTCCTTGAAACTACCGGTTATTGGATCAAGTACAGTACACTGTTAAGGTTAATAGAACCTAAAATCAGGCGTGGTCGAAGGGTTTAGACGCAGGTACATACTGTAAATAGTAACAGCCGAACTGAAAGCTGCCAATTTAGCTTATTTAAAAAATCCAATTATCCGGATTTTCTGCACATCCGGATGGCTCGCCGTCCCAATTAATCCGGATAGGTGGAGTTCTACTCTATTTTGGTTTCCCTCAGTCACTGTCACTCCAATAGTGCTCCACCCCATCTCCATATACAAAAGTACTTTTACCAGAAAAACAAGTTGGTCCAGCCTGTGGACTTTTCGACGAAACTGACGCTGTTCTGGACGACGGGGAGAATCTAAACGTCGAAAAGTACGAGTACTTGCTTCCAGTCTTCATGCGTCGACGGGTTAAACGACTTCACGTGTAGGAATTCTGTCACATTCCGAGCGGGCATTTTACTATTCCTAACAATTCTCCCAGAAAATACGCCATGCAGTACACTTGCAGATTCTGATAGACAAGGGGAGGACCGGTCATAACATATCCAGAAACATCGGGTTCATGAAACGACATGCTGTCACCATGCCATTTACACCATAAATATAGAACACATAAGTAACCTTGTGGCTCCCTGATGATGGTTGGAAGTAACAACCGAAACATGTTGGAGACCTATGAATGTTTTTAAAGTGTTTTTGACCAAGTGAGGTTTTATAATATTTTAAATACAAAGTGCATTTGTTGGTATTTTAAATGAATGTATATTGATAAAACATGCACGGTGAAAGATAAAAAAAAATTTAGAATTATGTTTATTGAAAATGGAAATTATTTGGCCATTATTATTTTCATTCTTGTCATGTACTTGAGGAGGAAGCAACAGTCTTTCGTAGCAGATTTTGTATGCAGTTCAACTTCTATTTGCATTTAAATGTATAGCACTGTCATTTTAGTAACAATGAGAGCTGCTTCGAGTCAGCATTCATTTTCACTTCTTTGAACGTTCAACTGTTTACCAGACCTCCTCGGAACTTTCATTTCTAGAACTAAACCCTCGGTGTGGCTGGAGTACGGCGCTAATATCACAGTATTTTTTGGTATTCCCTCTTGGGTCCGTGCAGGAGTCAGGAAACAGAAAGCCACATTCATATTCATACAATTGTGTTATATTTACTTCACAGTATTGTATATTTAGAGAAAATTTTAAAATAAATATTATTTTTGTAGTCCTGCAACTTCGAGTCTGAAACATTTCCTCGGAGCTCCGTTACGGTTGTTTTACAGATTATCAGAACGAGGTACAGAGCATAAAGGTTCAAGGTACTGGATGACAGCTGGTGCATCACTACAGTCAAGTAAGCGTAGAGGAAAACACACAAAAACATAAACAATTCTCACAAACTGTGTCTTCCTACAGAAACGTAGATGAAAAAGCAAATTATACAAACCTTTCTACGTTCACAAAAAGGAAGGCAAAACGTGTTAGAAACTGAAAGCGCTACAGTAATTTCTGCAGATGCATGATTTGTATTATTTCTATCTTAGTTACTATTACCCTGCTTTCCTGCTGTAATTATTTAGGTCACTTTCCCTAACATCAGTTCATTTTATTTAGTGGTCCTTTTGTGTGTGTTCTAAATACATAAATAATGCAGGCGCCTATTTGCTGCACAGATGCAACACAAAGAATATGCTTACGAATGATTAACAGGTGGAGGGTACGTGTGAATGGAAGAGTGAATCAGTGACGGAAAGAGATAGCGTGGAAGTGAGTGGGCAAGAAAATCAGTGTGGGTGAGAGAAGGAAGTGTGGAGGGGGAGGCAAGGTGAGAATGACAGAGGAAGGGAGTGAGTAAGTGAGTGAGTGATTCAGGGAGAGGGAAAATTTGTAAGTTGAAGGGCGAGTGGTTGGTCGAGAGGTTGAGAGAATATGTGAGTACATTACAAAAGGCAGAAGGGATGCAGGTGATTCAGTCAGGAAATAAAGTTTAAAAACTGATATTCTCACAGCGGTATTATGAAACGTTGAATTATTCTGTGGTGTCACGACGCGTTGTTGGCTGTGTAGTTCCATGCTTTTCAAAAAATGGCAGATCCTTAATAACACACGATTTCAATCACGTGGCATCTTCTTTCTTAGACTGCTTGAGCTTCATAATGTAAACATTATGAACCTTCGAAATGTCGGGAAAGCAAACCCAACGACATAGCGTCACATCTCAGAAAAAAAATTACTTTTCAGGAAACTTGACATTATAGAGCCAACAGGTGAGCGTTAGAAACACGCGTTGACCACCAGATCCCTGTTTGAATGTTATGTCAATAGAAATAATCACACGTTTGCGTGTGGTCAATAAAATACAAAACAAAATCAAAATATAAAAAAGGGCTAATAAATGCTGTGAAATTTAATCAGATTTCAGATATTTCGACAAGACATAAAATGCCCTGTTTTCATTGAGTAAGAAATTAAAAATTGTAGACAATATAAAATTTCTAAAGACCAACAAACGCACTTCGGTTTTATTATGTAATTTTATTATACAATGACCACTTACATATTTCGTCTACTCATGTGGCCATTTTCAGAGTGGTACACGAGAATACAAATATATTTATATTGATAGTGTCAGGATCACTCCACATTTAAAATCACATGGCTTTGAGTCCAAATTACAGTTAAACGGTCAAGAGTGAATTACGAAATATTTCATATATTTATAAATATATTTGTATTTTCGCAGTTACCACCCTGAAGATGGCAACATTGTTGTCCGAAACATGTTGTTGATCATTGTACAATAAAATTACGTCATAAAACAAAGTACATTTGTTGGTCTTTAATAAATTTTATATATCTAATTAATACACCGAATATGGAATACACGCAACAAATTCAAATGCGTTTAGATTTGATGAGTGCTTGCTGCCAGCCAATTCTGAATATTATATCTCACTGTCGCTATTTAAGAACGCATAGTTTTAATATACAGACCTACATTACTCGTCGATTTATGGGTGTTAAGCTGTATCTCTCATATTAAGCGAAGAACACAGACCGAGTGTTTTGGAGAAGAGTGTGCTGAGGAAAACATTTGGACCAAAAAGTGAGAAAGAAACAGGAAGTTGAAGAAAACCACGCAACCTGGATGTCTCAGTTAATATGACTCGCAAAATATTATTAGGCTGATCATATCAAAGGGAGGTGTTGGAAGGAGAGGGGAATGTGGCGCTCATGGAAAATAAGGGAAATTCTTAAAAAAAATTAGTAGAAGAAAATGTAGGAAAGAAACGTTTTGAAAGGCCTAAGCGTAGATTTGAGGGTAATATTGAATTATATTTTAAATAAATAGGATTACTGGGTGCGGACTGGACTTATCTGCTTCAGGGGCAGTTTACTGTGAATAAGAGTATGAAAGGATTTCGCAAAGAATAGGGGATGTCTCGACTGAGTGTGCAATAGTATGCTCTTAAAAGGTACTAATTTTAGGCAGTCCATTCCGTAAGCAGTTAATTTCCTCTTATACTTTACAGTGGACATCTCAAAACTGTCTGCAAGCAACCGAATTATTATCTCGTCTAGATGAACTTAATTTTAAGCAGCTATTTAGCCAAATAATTGTTTTGCTCCTAGTCCTTGCCAAGGCCTCTCCAGAATTGTCGAGAGTTGATCAAAATATTTCAGCAATAACTCTGTAACCGCCTGTTCGACAAAACACTACCGACACCTGTTATGACTGCTTTCACTCGCTGAAGTTTAATCACATCAGTAAATTAAGGTTACTGGGGCTATGCTCACCCCTACGGATGAAAACCAACTCCTTTTGTGGTAAGAGTATGCGTTTCTACTTTTACTTCTTTCATATCTTAAGAACAGAGAGCAGACAAAGAAGTAGTTTCCGTCGGTTTTCCTTCAACCAGGGTATCTGGGACAATCACAGCGTCAGCCTAACAAAACTGCATCTGGAATGAGCATCAGGCTTAAAAGAAAGCGGTGTTAAGGACAGCTTAAGGTCAAGCCAAAGATAATATTTCCGGATTGAATTAGGGAACTTGTGAAAAGATTAGGCAAAGGCAGTGAAAAATAGTGACAAAACGTAGGAAAATTGTTATTTACTGAATTCTACAAGATTATCTCAAATTTTTGAATGAAATTGCTTTTAGTTTTGTTATTTATTTTCGGATAATATAGGCTAAGTGGTTTAAGGGAACGATCGTTCTGGATAGCGAATAACGTTAGGTATTTGTGGGACATACAGACATGAATTATAATACGAATAGATATTTAGGATAAATTCGCTGCAACCTATCGTCAGTAAATTTATTCTACTTTGAAAACACTGGCGAAAAAAATCACAGTGTCTAACGCTCAGCCTTTCTACTCCAGTCAGTAAGATGTAAAATGGTACATTTTGAAAATCTTCTGATGTGCAAGACAGAAAGTGACAAAAAAAATTCTCCAAAAGTAAATAAAAGTGTGGGGATAATGTTATACAAAGAAACGATTTAAATATCAATTCACTAGAGGGTGGATTTCAACAGGTGTTTATTTTGTGGTCATTAAGCGAACAAGATGTCTGATACAGGAATTCCACACTTCTGTTTAACGCAGTATGCTATAGGACTGACATTAACATTGTGTTTAGTAGCTGTTTGCTGCCACATTCACCATTCGGAACAATGAACCCACACTCTTATTCTCCCCGTGACCCACTGAGGTGTAGTGTGTTCCATGAGAATAATGACGCCAGGTTAACATCTTGATCAAGCTTTCAGATCTGTTGCTGAGAATGTGCAGCCTTGCGTAACAGTCTGCGTTATACTAATTATATACTAATATTATGCAGGTCCCAGTTGCCGCGCGATCTAACGCGTAGGTGTGCGGCCGATCGCCTGCTGAGATTGCGCTTTCGAAACCTGCCGGAGGCATGGATGTCTGTCTGTTGTGAATGTTGTGTGTTGTCAGGTAGAGGTCCTTGCGACAAGCTGATCACTCTTCCATAGGAGTCCTACGGATTGTGATAAGTGGTTGTGAGTGATCTAGAAACCTCATGAATTGAGGAGGACCTAGCCCGTATTGGGCCGCAGCGCAAAATTAAATACTGATGTTAACGCTACCATGACTGAGCTATGCAGGAAACAAGTGCACTAATTTTGTCAGGAGGAGCTCCGTACGTTGAAAAGGAGAACACGGGAAAGCTGTTCAGTAACGAAAAATATATAATGAAATCTCTACAAATTATTTCTATGGTTTTTCTCTTCTTCTTTTAGGTTTTTCAAAAATGCTGGCAATTGTTGAAATTATATAGTTTCGCTGATAGGTGAATGAATTATAATGGAGCACTGGTGTTAAAAGAGAGAGAAAGACGCTAATATTTGGAGGTAAACTTCTTCCGTAGCCAATTTGTCAACACAAAATCCACCACGTGGCTGACCCAGGATCGAACCCGGTCATTCGCGGTGAAAGAACGGAGACTAACAGGTTTTACGTACCGTTTGTTACCAAGAACCCTGTAAAGTCTGAACGGTACCCGGTTATATTTAAAGTTCCTGTTTTTAACTCACAGAACACAAATTTAGCCTCTAAAGAAAGAATAACTCTTTTGCGATGAAGAGAACAAATGTTCATTCTGTCAGCAGAATTCAAAGTTTTAGAGTTGGAGCCCTATATATATATATACACGAGGGTAAGTCAAATGAAAACCGTAAATATTTTAATATAATTGTGTGTTAAATTTTAAGGTTTTCTTTTGTCTCTCCCTCGTGTACACACACACACACATACACACACACATATATATATATATATATATATATATATATATATATAGAGAGAGAGAGAGAGAGAGAGGGAGGGAGGGAGGGGGCTCCAACTTTTAAAAAGTTTTGATTTTAAAATTCAAAGGAAATTATGACGCCTAGGCTTCTTCTTCTTTTGTCCTACAAACATCCATGGGGTTTTCCAGCCTACGGCTATTATAACTCGTTAACTGACTACTCACGTTAAGGGCCCACTCGCACCGGCAACTTTAGTTGCTCAACTACCTAATTGCCTGGACGGAGAACTCATATATGAGAGCGCGCGCACAGGCGTATCTCCTGTTGCCGCAACTTAAAAGTTACACCCTGGCGCATTCTCGACGCAACGTAATTGTTGCCGGTAACAATAGGATGCGCATGTTTTAGCCTGTTAGCCCACAATGACAAATAAGCAGTTACTTGTTGCCTGCATTAAGGTGCACAAACCTTCTGTATTTTGTCATACGGTTGTGTCTATAGTCGAAGACGTAGAAAAGTTAACGTGAGAATGATGAAGAGAAGACCATCTTTGTATAAAAAAAATTGAAAAGAATAAGTGATAGAAATCTGAGGGAGAAATTGTGGATCGAATTTTGCGAGTCAGTCGTCACGAACTGGAGTGAGTTTCCAGCTGAACAGAAATCAGAAAAGGTTGTGTTAATATCATTATGAATATTGCTGGGAATAATCAGTGTGGATTTCTTAGTAACAGGTCAAAGATTGATCATATAATCTAAATTCGTCAGATATTGAGACAAAAATTAGAATAAAATGATGCAGTGCATCCGCTATTTGTAGACTTCAAGAGAGTTTATTATTCAGTTAGGAGGGAGGTCTTGTATAATATTCTCATTGAGTTTGGTATCCCCATGGAATTGGTAAGGCTAATAAAAGTGTGTCTGAATGAAACCTATAGCAGAGTCCGGGTAGGCAAACACTTGTCTGACTTATTTCCTATTACGAATGCTCTATCGCCATTGCTTTTCAACTTTGTTGTAGAATGTGCTACTGGGAGGGTTCAGGTAACCTAAGTTATCTTGAAATTAAATTGTACACATCAAATTCTAGTTGATGCTAATGTCTTTAATGTATTGGTCGAAAGCATATGTACTATAAAGAAAACTGCTGAAGCTTTAGCATTTGCTATCGAGGAGATTGGAATAGAAGTAAATGCTGATAAAACTAAGCACATGGTCACGTCTCGAGATCAGGATCTAGGATGAAGTCACAGTGTAAATATTGATAATAGTTCCTTTGAAAGGGTAGAAGAGTTCAAATATTTGGGAACAACCTATTCAGGAAGAAATTAAGAGCAGATTGCATTCAGAGAATGCTTCCTCTCATTTGGTGCGGAAGTTTTTGTCTGCCAGCTTGCTGTCCAAAAACATAAAGATTAAGATGTACAGAACTATAGTTTTGTCTGTTGTCTGTATGAGTGTAAAACCTGGTCAAATATTTAAAATAAAGACCACCTAGCTCCCACTGTTTACGCAATCTCGAAGCTGTTACACTTGTAATGAAAGTTGATAAGGAAACGGAGGGACAATTTTAATTCTTTCAAAGAATGTATTTTACGAAAGAACTAATTTATTTTCTTGAAGGAAATGTTGTGCTGGTAAGAAACAAATGTTACATTTTAGCATACTTCCAGCGACCTGACCCTTGTGGCGAAGAGAAACACATTGCGAATATTCTCTTTGCCTCTAACACTATTCCTTTTTCCAACAGGCTGTACAATTTGTAGAGGACATTCGTACAAATGTCTCAGGGAACTGAATGCAGTCATTTTCCCGTACGTAACTGTGTAGAACGCAACAAGCTTGAATGATGCTGTCACAGAAGTCAGGTTTCACATCAACTGGTCTATGGAATGTTCTCAAATAAATTCTTAAGCTTCATTCCACTATCCTTCGTGCTCATGACAACCTGTAGTTATATATACGTCTGAAGCATGCTACATGTTTCTTGGAATATGGCCGTAGCACATGTTCTGATAAGGCGAAATCCTCGTCACCCACAAGTAAAAACGACATGTATAATTCTTCTACATTACTGGACAGAAATCTGGCGTCTGAAATATTCGCTTTATTGTTTTCGAGTAATATTCCATACGCTGAGTTTTTAAATACATCAGAATCACTCGACGAACCGTAGGATCCAGCTTCTACTGAAATGAAACCATAGTCTTCATCTGCCCCAGACATGAGAATCTTTGAGAAAAAGTTCTTGTAATTGAAAAATTGAGATCCACTCTCATTTGACTTCCTAATCCTAATATACTTTCCATCAAGAGCTCCTATGCAGTTGAGGAAATTTGTCCTCTCGTAGAATTCATCTGCTATATGTATCTAGTCATTTTGGTCTCTAGCTGACATGCAGGCCGATTTCAATCATACCCACACCGCACTAGCATTTTATCAAAACTTTCTATACTAATTCTGAATGAGCTGAAAAATTTTCCTCGACTGCTCCTAAATCTTCATACGATTTATGAAGCTGGCCATTTAAAAAATATTTTACAGACTATTGGATGTACCCAGAGTCGCTTTTTGCGTCGAACGTTCCTTATTCTAAGGAGAATAACACATACGCACGCATTTTTTTAAAGTCCATTCTGTACAGAAGGACACAAGTTGTCAGTACAAGCAGCTGTTCAGTTGCAGTGGGGCACCTTCACTGTGCCACCACCAGCAAATGTTTCATCACCGCAACAGTTTAATTGACAGAAAAAAATCATGTGTATTCTTTTACTAAGATAACGGGGAGATTCTTTATCACTTGCACAAACATTCGTCATTGCCGACGTTTCGGTATCAGTTGCATCTACAGCTCATTCTCACAACCTACTTCTCTAAGATCTAATAATATAATAATAATATTTATTTAACTGCAATTGGGTTTTCACCCTGTGGCAGTCGTTTTTAACACATATACAAGAACTTGAAGCTGTACTACTAAATTTACATCGGGAGGGATACATGAGAAGCATGTAGTGGCAACTTGGA
>Ga0131853_10005186_pt1 | contig 23478 bp, 10 predicted proteins | sample TergutLab28metaG_FD_92764 | JGI IMG/M metagenome (GOLD analysis project Ga0131853, IMG submission 92764) | Labiotermes labralis P1 segment gut microbial communities from Petit-Saut dam, French Guiana - Lab288 P1 (version 2) (version 2) | ecosystem: Host-associated > Arthropoda: Insects >...
ATTGACATAAAATCCTTCCGATCGCACTATGGTCCTGGGGTCGACTCAGCCTCTAACAGAAATGAGTACCAGGAATATTTCCTGGGGGTAAAGGCGGCCGGTGCGTAAGGCTGACAACCTACCACTAGCCTTGTGCCGTTGTCACGAAATCTGGGAACCTTAACTTCCTGGAACCCCCTGGGCCGCTCCAGGCCTGTAATGGGACTGCTTTGCTTTAAGCTTAATATACCAGGATGCCCTGATATATTACGAGAGTGGTATACATAACCACTCAAGATTAGTCTCAGCATTGCGTGTGTCCGCTTCACGCACCAAGAGCTTTGCTTCCCTGAAAAAGCTCCTGTACCCATTAAATATAAGGTCGAAATGGTACCGTAAGTAATTTAGACGATATGCAGAAGAACGAAACCTCTTTCCAGTGCCGGCATTCCAACCATGACTCCTTTGTCATCCAGTCCGTGGTCTATTCAGTACACTGAATAAGTTACCCCAACTAGAAACTACGAATAAATTATTCATTTTTTAATTGCTGACGTATGACTTCAACAAGAAAAATATGGTGCGTACTCGTAATTATTCTAATTAATGTCTCTCAATGTGATCGACAGATAAAAAGTAGCAGACGAGGCAACTTCCGGCTGTAAAGCCTTGCTGCAAATCTCACAGTGGTCTGGGATGTGTTTACCTCAATGTCCAATTAGAAGTTGGACAGTCATGTCATCAACAAATGCTGCTAATAAGAAGGCTGTCCTTTCGTGGGGACTGCGAGGTCAAGTCCCAGTAGAGTCATGCAAGGTAGTTATCTGACCCATCATGCACTTGTGTTTAATCACCTACACAACATTACGCCAACACCAAGTGAGTGTGTGGTTAAATGTACGAGCTAGTATGTAAGTATGCCTGATCGTGCAGAAAGCTAGCATACCTCAAGAGAAGACTGCAGGTATATCTGTAGAACCTACACTTAAGATGGTGGATGAAGGCAGGAGTGACGAACGTAATTGAATTGGCAGCAGAATTGCTAGTCATGATAATGGGTATGTTTATAAAATATCTTGCTTTATTTTGGTTTAAATTCTGTCAGTAGTCCACAGCGTATCTTATCTAACAAATGGATGTGACATTATTAGAAAAGAAGTGGAAAAAAGCGGTTGTAGCTTAATTTATATTACCATGCCTTAATTTTTCAAGGGGAGTGAAAAAACGTGAAGAACCTCGTTCAGGGTGGTCCATATCCATTCTGAGATTCGCAACTGGTACCTCACGAATACATGCCAGATTGTTTACGGCGTGCGCAGCTTTATGTTTACGGTAATGACGGTTATAATATTAAAATAGAGTGTTGTTAAAAATGTTGTTAAATTTACTACCATTATTTGTACAAAGCGACTACTGAGTTCCCATGACTTTCTAAAGAATGCAGTGAAATTCAGTTTGTTTTGACTCTGTGTCCAAAATGATGGACTATGAACTAGGAGAACACTACCTATGAATGCAAACAGAACAACAAAAATTACAATAATCTTATGTTGTGGCAAAATAAACAATAAAACCTGTGAGAGCCCTTTGGTGTGACGCTGACACAAATTAGCTATTACAAAAATAATTCGGTAACAAAAACATTTATCTGCAAAGCGAAAAGAACCATGGATATAAGAAATCCATATAATTTAGATTTTGCCTTAATATTTACCGTTTTAGGAATCCCTCTCGCTTCCTTTTTTTGGGGGGGGGGGAGGAATCCATTTTTACGGCACTAGGAACGGCGACGAACTTTTATACGTGAGCGTGGTTTTTTTAAAAATTCTTTCGTCTCTGTGGAATTTAATTCCCTTTTGTTGCGGTGATAATATGAAAATGTATGGGCAAAATTATTCTCGATATATGGTGGCTTTTGTTACCGTTACACCTCCTCTCTTATCCTCAGTCTTTCGTGGACACTTCTGTAATTATTTTTCTTAAAATTTATTGTAAGTGTTCTAGCATCATCCGTGAATGGATCCTGATCCAAGGTGCTCGTAGTGACGTAGTCGTGTACCGCAAGGTGGCTGTTTGGTGATAAGAACATACTTTCCATACATAATGACGGGAAACAGATTTAGATTCCGAACATTTTTATATTACTTGGTAGCAGCCAAAATTCATAAACCTAGCAATCAGGAAATTTTTATATATTGAATCATATTCGGGGTATACCACACTTCAATTTTTATTATTGTGGTGTGGTGAAGACTGTACTCTCAAATGTGACAATTTCCCATACCTGCCAGAGGAGAGTTTTATAAATAAGAACCAATTTTACGCCATGGAGCAGAGTCTTTCTTGTGAAGCTAACAGTTCTGCAACTGGTAAAAGGAATCTCCTCATTTTATGGAACTCGAAGTTATATTACAATGTCATAAGTGCCCGCCATTTTTCCCTATCCTGGACGAAATCTATGCAGTCCACGTTTTGTATCCTACTTCTTGAAGATCAACTTTAATATTACCTTTCCAAATATTCATGTGGGTTTCAAGTGGCCACTTTCGGGTTTCCCGACCAATACCCTGTAAGCATTTCATCTCTCTGTCTCATACGTGCCACACGTCTGCCCCTCCCAATCTTCTTGATTTTGTCACTGGCATGATATTTGTTGAGAGTTACAAAGTATGAAAATCCCTATGACAAAATTTATCCAGTTTTCTCCCTATTTCTTCCTCTTAAACCATAATATACATCTCAGCGCCCTATTCTTAGACGCTCTTTGTCTATGTTCTTCCCCCAGTGTGACAAACCAAGTATACATGGGCTAAATCAAAGAGACAAAACTGCTGCATCTATCATCCACAGAAGAAGACTGACTGAAATAAATCCATTATCAAATATGTTACGTAAGTGCATGTTGTAAACACACGCTTTAGAGGAAAGAATCAAGAAACCCCTGATGCACTGGAGTTACTTGGTCAAAGGAAAATGCATGACGTACCTGTACGAGTAAATATTAATCCTACCTTTAGCAAAACTGCACCAATTGTTCTCCGAAGCATGCTTAAGATTTTTGGCTTTTACACTGGAAAAACCACAAAAATTAGCCATGGCCAGTAAAATATATATTCTGCATAAAAATTTAGCTCCTATTCTACAGAATAAAATCGTCTTCTCTTCATAAAGACCCAGTTGAATCTCTTTAAAGAACTAACCTTTATTCAGCCTGACAGTCCTAAGAAACTTAAATACATTGTGTGAGCAAAACGCAGATAAGTTATTTAAATATTACAGAATATGCATAAATGTTTATTACATGACAGTGAAAGATAAATAAAAATATGAGTGTTAATCAATGTAAGAACATATTAAATAATTTATTGGTTACTTTTTAAATTCACAAGAGAAAAAAAATCCTTCATTGAGAGCTTGATGTTCTGAACTTAATTTTAAAAAAACCTACCTGGACAATTTAGTCACTACAAGCAGGAAATTAATAAGAATTACACTTATATTTTAAAACCCAGTGTCTGAACACACACTAATAAAATCTCTATTATTCGGGCCAATTCTTTATGTAGTTTAGGGAAATAATCGTCAATTATCGTGATCATCACGCAAAAACATAAATACAGAGTATGGGAAAAGCAGAGTTTTGATTACTAATGCAGATAGCAGCTTATTCAGCTCTGATATCTAATTTAATTAGCCGGCCGGTTATGCAAGAAACCCTGGGGGAGTCCTACGACGCATATATTTCGCACGGTTTGTCCCCGTCCTTGAACAGTAACAGAGATTTGATTTAGCATAACAATTGATTATGGGTTAAGTACAGTCATTTTGTTTAAACTTGTTCTCAACGACAGTTTCTTTCTTAACTAAGCTGAAGAGAATCACGGAATATTATTCTTGTAACATATTGTTTGGGGGCATAATCAACAACATTTAAACAAAATAGCTTTCAAATTAATTTGGAAGATAATTTTTATATTTAAAGATTTTCAGAGAGGTATTTACTTCAGAAAAATCAAATACGTACTCGTACATATATAGATCTCAGTAGGGATAGTATGTTTGTTTGCACAATAATATACCTGTTCGTGAAAGCATTGGACTGTGTATGTTCTAACTCTCTCTAACCTCCACTACGCAAGCAACTTCAGACTCACCTGGCTTATGCAAAGAACGAAACAGATAGAAGCGACATTTTGTTTTTTTCATTCCAGGTTTCATATCACTTTCACTGCACAATATAATGTTTCACAACACACGGCATACAACACAAAACACACTACAAGATTCCACACATTTGTCACGTGGTTATGTAACATTTCCACCACTAAGATCACTAAATAAAAGAGATACTTCACAGACTTACAATATCACTTTTGCATTCAAACGCCATGTCTCGCCACGACTGTAATAAGTCTAACGTTCATCATCGGAAGAATTCGGCAGACAGATCGACAGTTATCGGTATAACTCCACAAGGTCAGAGCGGAATGCAAACAGCCACGTCACCATTTCCCTGTTAAGGAACGGCCGTGGAAGGGGGACACGCAATACTAATACTGTGTCAGTTTTTACTTCACGGTCTGTGTTCAATATTGCCATAGAGGCATTAGAAGGAACTGAAATAGATTAAAAGGGGTAGGCAAGATCTAACGACGCATTTCAACAACACTGCCTTTGCCCCGCTAGATGTATCATTGGTTGTTAATGTTATTATTTTAATGTAGTCGTACTAAAGGTTATTACGAGTACAGGCTGAATTGTGCTAAGAATGGACAATTACTCTTACTATCTTGAAATATGATTAGCATGTACCGAAAACTTCTCTCATTAACTTTACAGAACTTCAGGAACTTTATTTTATCACGTAGATTTACCATTACATCATTGAACTCTTTATTTTCTCAGATAATGAATGCAAGTTTGCTTGAAGTTGTTTATATTTGTCCCATGAAAACAACGAATAATTTCTACCCAAAAATTGTAGCCTGTAGACTCAGGACTAAAATATCTCAAATTGTCAAGTTGGCTTGGACAAAATGCTCGGAAACATTTGAACACTTGCGGCTTTCATACTATTGTGCATTCATTCCGTACAATTAAATTAAAAATTATATGGATATAAAGATTATAACGTAATTAGTTATGCCTTTTACTGTGAGCATTTAATCTCCTTTGGATTTATTTGTTCTCTCAGTCCTTGCAATAACAAACCGAGGTTTAACTGTTCTATATATGCACAAGTACAGAAAGGGTAAGCAACAGGAAGATGCGAAGTGTGCACATGAAGAAACACATCATATAAAGCGATGTAAAGGGTGCCCTTACACAAACACAACAAACACTGGCCTGATTTTTAATCCGAGACACACGCGTTGTGGCTCCAGCCAAAACCGAGCAAAAGGTAAATACGTATCTCATAATTTCACTAACGATATAGCCTAAAGAAGACAGAAGTGAGTGCACAAAGTTTCTGAAATACATGAACCCCAAATTAAAATATATATATATATATATATATACTTTTAATATCCTGCTTTTAAAGCAGGTACAGTCAGTGCTATAAGGCTACAGAATTCTACGCAGCTCCGTGGGAACCTGCAGTTCCGCGTTGGGGGAGTGATGCACAGTTCTGGTTGCCTTTCAAATTTTGTGAAATTGTGACTTTTACATTAATTCTAACATTGCAAATATAAGGTAACTTTGACGTGTCTGCATGGTCATATCGCAATATTTATGTGTGCAATGGGCCCAGAAATATCTTAAACCGGCCTAGGAATCAGAATACTTGTTATACACATATTTGTGGCTACTGGGATCAATTCTCAGTTAGACTTTTTATCAATGCCACCACATGTCCTTGTGGACTTCGTGGTCCTCCCTCCTGGGCATGGCAGGAGTGCAACCGACTTCTGAGACTGGGACGCCCATGAGGCGCAGTTACGTTGTCCCGATGATGTGAGTGGTGATATAGGAGGATGTAGTGCCAGGAGGGCCCTTAAACCTAAATTCTACTAACCTACACAGACCATGGTCACCGCGGAGTTAAACACTTATAAAACATGTTCGTAACATTTGGATGTAGGAAATACCATCCCTGTCGACGAAAAAATTATGTGTATCGCTTTGAGAAGAATTATTTTCCATGAAATGTGTATAATTCTTAACAACGCACAAATAGCTTGTACCCTTGGCTTTCACAATATTCCGCACTGTGAAATTCATTTTAAAAAATTAAAAAAAAAACGTTCTAACAACCCACTTGTCCACCTACACATTGTCTTTCATGCAAAGGGGCAGACGATCTTCATGATTTGCACCTTTACCGAACGAAGGGATGTATGAACGTGCATCGAAACTGAGAAATCCGTGTATAGTTTGGCAGAAATTCTTCAGGTAAGAAATTGCTTTGGAGACCTTTGGGTTAGGAAGGGATAGCATTGTAGTCGATCTTGCAGAGTTCGAACAGATTACACTAGAAGCTGTAGGGAAGGTGGCTCCGAAACTTCGATTTAAATTAATGGTGGAGAACATAGGTATTTTCAAGGTAAGCTATTATTTGCTTCTCCACAGGAAGTAACTCTAGTAGTTAATTCTATAAATCAAATACAAGGGGCGTAACGTGCTTAAATTATACGATAATTATAAGAGTAATTTACATAACCAATATTCATTTTTGATCACATCTTGCTCAATTCTTCTTAGAATAAAAAATATTTCCGACCAATTTATAGAGAAAAACGCATATTTTATGTTCAATAAACTTTTTTTTTCGAAAAAATGTACCGTTTATGAGATAATGTAATAAAATACTGTACAGCCGGACAGGCCTCAGTTGAAAATATGGCGCATGTGCTTTGCATTGTCATAAGAATTATTGCTTTCTGACCCTCACAGAATAGCTTCGCGAACCAAAGGTGGGTCTCTAACCATGTTGAAACAAGTTAGTCTAGAAGCTTTGTGGAAGGGAAAAATTATTTGTTCCTGTAGAAAACTGAAATTCCTTTACTCTATTTTCCTGCCTTTTACCCAGTCCTTATAGTGATTACCTTGTGCCGTCATGGGGCACAAAGTACTTGTCTTAAGACTTAGGTGCGTTAGGCCTGGGAGAGTTCGAAACCAAATGCTTCTATCTACCTTGTCCCCTCTCCCCGTAATTACATGAATCGGTACGTTAAGCTTAGCATGAGACGCGTTCGACCTCAACTCCTTCTACATGAGGATCCAGGTATCTCTCTCCTTTTGTCATACAACTGACTGACTCGCTGGACAGCAGGGGGACTAAACACAAAGGTGGTAATTTATATGTTATTTCTACTTTGTTATAATTTACAGGTTACAGAATGAAAAAGACCTGAAATGTGCGTATGACGTAATATTGCGGGTCGTTCGTGCAACCACTGTTGCAGTGGAGAAGCAATAAGTATTACATATTGTGAGTTTTGACGTTTTGCTGACCGTGCATCTCAGTATATTTATCTCAGTAATTAACCAACTTGATGCACAAAATGTTTGTTTTACAGTAAGTTTATTTCATGCCTCTACATGTTTCGAGCACATGTGTTCATCATCAGGAGGTCAAAATTGCATTACACAGTCTCTGGTATCATCACACCTATATGTCTCCATCTCGTGCACAGGTTGTGCACGAGATGGCCACCTATATGTGTGATGATACCAGAGGCTGTGTAATGCAATTTTGACCTCCTGGTGATGAACACATGTGCTCGAAACATATAAAGGCATGAAATAAACTTACTGAAAAAAAAATTTTGTGCATCAAGTTGGTTAATTACTGAGATAAATATATTGTGTGTGTATGTAGCATTACTTTTCCAACATGCAATGCGCTATATTTTCTTCTGTGGCCTGTCCGACTCTAAAATTGTTTTTCCACATTGTCTCATAAACTGCACAATTTTCGAAAACTAGTTATCGATAATGTGTGTTTTGATTTCCTGTACAAGTTTTGTCTGACACATTTCTCATCCCTAAAAGAACCGAGCGAAATATTATCGTACATATACGTGGGTCTTCATGTACGGAAAAATTATTTTTGTAATATTTTAGTTAAACATGAAATTACTTGACAGTTTTTCGAAAAATACTAAAAATTTCATGAAAATCCGTTGAATGGGAGCAGAGTTGTTACATGCAGACAGACGGATGAACAGACATGACGATGCGAATATACGCTTTTCCGCAGTTTTAGAAAGCGCTTATGATATGATTACCTGTGTTTCGAAACATTGCAGTTTGATAATTAATTATCAAATTCTAATAATCCTGAAGTACCAAATGAATTCCAAAGTACTGTATTCGTGAATTATAAAAATTCATTTTGTTCTACAAAGCCATACAGTATAGCGTTATTCCTCCAGTCCAGTGCATTGCGAAAGCTATGGCGAATAGTGGATAAGGGGTGGTCCACCTGTTTCGGATTGAGATGGGGGCTAGAAGTTCTGACCTGGGCACACTGTTCAAGTTTTGGCTCAGGGCATCAAGTTTTGTGAAAAAAGTAAAATATCTTCAAGTTCCTTTAAGGAACTTGAAGATATGAAGATATGCAGATTGAAGAGAATTTTCTTCGTCTTATGAGCTGCTTACGAATGACTCTGCACTATTGTGCTAGGTAATTATTCAAGTCTTACAGTGAATAAAATTCTGCAGTGCCATTAAACACGCACTAAGGTGTCTAATGAGCATCTTTATCTCGATCTGTCTCGTGTGTAATACACGTTGTAATGTCGTCGTGAGCCAAGTTATAGTGCCCTCTGGTGACAGTGCTTGAGCAACACGTACTATGTATTCGTTGCCCACAGCGTCAGCCGAAATGTCTGCTCTGTTCAGAACCTACTTTCACCGGACACGTCACTCATGCTTGTGTCACACGTCGCCCTGGCTGTGTAATTATTTAACACCGAGGTTCAGACAAATTTAAGATAAACTTGCTGTTACGTTCTCGCGGTAGGAAAGAAAATAGTGTGCAAATTCCTCTTTTGTTGAAGAAACTACAATTTTCTTTGAGAACTCAAGAAATTCTCAGCATTTTACTGAAATCAAAGCTCTTTATTCTCACCTAAAAGAATCCAAACAATTCCCTTCAATACTGCTGCTCAATCGCCAATATTAATATTACTCTCGCATTTACTGTTGAGTTATCCTATATTGGCTCCTTCTTTCAGGTTTTCTGGCCGTAATTTTGTAATTATTTCTTACTTCTAATGCGTGCCAAATTTTATTAAGGTCCCATTCTCCTTGATTTATGAAACTCCTGCATCCGTAGCTTAACATTCTTTCCCATCACTCATGAAGCGTAATTTTCTGATATATCCGGCCCAATTAAATTAATTTAATGTTAACATGAATATAGTGACTACATTTGCTATTTTACAGTACTTCACTCCCAAATCTTGAACTCCTGGCCTAAAAGTAGTAAGGTATTACTTCAAACTTAATACGCCTGCTAACTTAAGAAGAACCGCAATAATCAAATGGGATTTTGAGGAAAAAATCATTGTCTGTAAAATTTGCTACTCTTCCAGCGAGGCCGCGTGATTTCCGAGGAAAATGATGTGTTCGAGACTTTCGAAGTGTGAAGCACCTTAATTTTCAGTTCGGAAAAGCGTGAAAAATATGTACGTCTTAAACTCGAATTATACGGTACTTACTTTCCTATTTCCCACCATTTATTTCCTGGTATCTACTGAATAAAGAATACATTATAAGTAATCAATGTATTATCTACACTGATAACCCTATTCCTTCATTTATGTAAACTCAGAAAGTTGGTTCGGATTGTTGCGGTCTTTTCCTATGCAGAATGCACTGACATTTAACGTGTTTTGTGTCGCTGAAACCAAAATACAATATGCACCTTGTTGTAACACAGTCCTGCCTATGACACATGTAACTTTGATACAATATGTGCAATTGTAAAGCAACACCATTAATATCTGTGTAAAATAAACTATAGGCCATTATGATTGTAACAAAATATTTAATATTTTATTGAATTGCTCTCCAGTAAGCTTCAGTTCCTTCTGAACATCACGTGTTACTGTAGAGGCTGTATGGAAGAAATGGAGCTCTCGTGTTAATTGATCCTTATCAGAAAATTTTGTTGAGCCAGGCGTTAGCTGATTACCTAAATAACTAACTAACATCAAGGAGCAGAGTTATCCTCGAGTAGCTAACGGGATCTAAGCTAGTCCAGGAATTCCTGCATTTTATGGAATATGGAAGTTCATTACCACTTTCACAAGTTTCCACCACCTGTCCTTCTTAAGATCCATTTTAATATTACCTTCCCATCTATACCCCCAGGTCTTCCAAGTACTTGTTTTTCTCAGGACTTCCCACCAGAAGTCTCAATGCACATCTCCTGCCTCCCATATGTGCAATGTACGCAGCCCATTTCATTCGTCTTGCTTTGGTCGCCCGGATAATATTTGGTGAAGGGAGGACTACACATCATAAATCTCCTCGTTATGCGGTCTTTGCCCCTCCCTTGTTTTCTCGACCCCCTTCGGCCCAAATATCTTCTTCTGCACCCTACTCTCGAAAACGCTTTTTCTACTTTCCACCCTCAATGTGACACGTCAGGTATCACACCCATATAGAAGACAGGCACAATTCAGGTAAATGTTAGAAACACCAAAAGTATTTAACTGCGTACCTGCTAGGTCTGTGCCGAATACCAAAAAAAAATCTGGTTTCGGATAACAGTCAGACATTAACCTGGTTTCCGGTTTGATCTACCAGAATAAACCAATCTTTCATGGTAATGAATCTATATAGTCACAACACATGTGTTTGTGGAGGAGGAAAGGAGTGAAAAGAAAGAAACCTAAAATTGAGGTCACAGTTTTTTGTTTCCTTCTTCAGAACACAAATGAAGGCATACTGACCCCGTACAACGTCACGACTTTTCTAAATTGCAGTGGCACAGTCCCTTCGCTTTCACCTGTGACTGTACAAAAACACTGACCCCAATAGGCCAAACAAAATATTTTTCTTTTGTGATTTAAGGAAGTTCTACTTTCTTCGCTTGCTAGGGTTATCTCAAACAGAGGGGAAACGCGATTTTAGTGTGCGTTACGGAGAAGGCGTAAGAATACACACTGATGAGAAATCCGAGTTAATACGATACCATAATATATATATATATATATATATATATGTGTGTGTGTGTGTGTGTGTGTGTGTGTGTGGCGTTAAATTGCTGTATTACTTACTTACTCCATGGTGCAGAGTCCTTCTTGAGAAGCTAACTGGTTCGCAACTAGTCAAGAAATTCCCCGCATTTCATGGAACCCGAAGGTTCATTACCGCACTCACAAGCGTCCGCCACCTATCTCTATCCTGCGCCAGCCCAATCCAGTCCATATACCCACATCCCACCTCCTGGATATCCATCATAATATTATCCACCCATCAACGCCTAGGTCTCCCCAGTGGTCTCTTTCCCTCCGGTTTCCCCAACAAAACCCTGTACACCCCTTCTCCTCACCCATACGCGCCACATACCCAGCCCTTCTCATTCTTCTCGATTTTATCACCCGCACAATATTGGGTGAGGAGTACAAATTATTTAGCTCCTTGTTATGTATTCTCCTCCATTCCAGCGTTACCTCGTTCCTCCTAGGCCCAAATATTCTCCTCAACACCATGTTCTCAAACACCCTCGGCATCCTTTCCTCCCTCAATGTCAAAGATCAAGTTTCACAACCATACAAAACAACAGGCAAAATTGTAATTCTATATATCTTGATTTTAAAATTTGGATAGCAACCTGGAAGACAAAAGATACTGCACCGAATGATAGCAGCACTTCCTGAACTCAATCTGCTCTCAGTTTCTTCCGGAATAGAATTTTGATTTGTTAAAGATGTTCCCAAATAATTGCTGTAGTATTTGACAGTAAGTCTTGGGTTAACAAAGTTTAATAAGCGTGATACAGCCTTAAATTTGTAGAAGAACTACGAATAATAGGGTTTGTTGAGTCTACTGTTAGGGACTAGTAATAGTACAAAGAAATTAAGTTAAATTCATGATTCTTTATGTCAAGAAATATTTTTAAATTATCTAAAAATGCAGAAAGTAAACACAAAGAATTAAACAGTTAACAAAACACTATATTTTCATTTTCGTTGTGTTTCTGTTACACGTTGCGACCTGAAAACAAATATCTTCAGACCGTAAAGTCATTCTACATGCATTATCAAATTTTGCGCTGCATCAGTGCAGCAACACTTTTGTGCCGAGTGTTTCACAATGGATCCCTCAGCTAAAATGTGAAATAATTTTTTTCTCTACGAATTTGAATACTTCTCAAAAGTAAAATATTAATTTCACACTTATAGTAGGAAAAGAATACATTATTGCTTCCTCTAACGCAGTGACTGAAATTATAATAGAAAAACTCAGCAGCTAAAATACCCACATTTTGACAAATCAGAATCGAAATCTTAAAAGCGTAAACTAATAGCAGACGATGTTAATAAAAATCCAACCAGATGCAACAGTGTACAAATATTTATTTACTGTTGAATCTGGTTGAATTTTTATTAACATTGAATTAGGATGCACGGAACCATGAGCTTAAAATTTAAGAGCAGACGGTTATGATTCCGTAATTTTATTTAAATTAGTCGCCATGTAATTTAAAAGAAATCCTTGTGTATTTGAAACTTCTATGTAAAATGTCTACTTTTCCTTAGCGCTATGCAGCTTTTATTTCATAAAAATTGCAGAATGAAAATATGAAAAAATTACATCACGATGACATAAGAAAAAATACTAACTTACTGATTTAAAAACACTATCTATTAATGCAACACAAAATAACGCGATCTCTAATATCAACGAAAGGATTCCAAGCCGTTTTAAACTAACTCAAATCTTTATAACCTCTTTTACATTAACTTAATATTTTCCGATCTCCTCCTAGATCATCATCCAACGGATCGCTTTCAGTTACTTAATTGGTAGCTTAAGTTTTGTGCCCACTAAAGTTTCATGTGCATTTATTTCCTTATAGCATAATCTACACATCAAACCGCACAGTGAACTGGATACCACTGACGTACTTTAACAGTAGAAAGTATCCGATACAAGCCACCGTTTCCCTCTTATATGCTTTTACGCCTAAATACTTTTTTTCAGCAATCTGTACATATAAGATTAAAGTGCTTGTCTCGGATCAAGAGACGAGATAATATAAATACATTAAACAAATTGTAAAATTATTTTGTGTGTGTGTGTGTGTGTGTGCTTGCGCGCTGGCGGACTTTTCTTACAGAAGGCAGGATGAATTAATTACTAAAGAACCTATTTACTATTATTCTGCTATCAGCTTTCCGAAAAAATTCATAACCTCTATCGGAAATTCCGCCATTGAAATTATGTTTTTATGAAGTCTCAAATACTTGTAATTATCAGCATAAGCTTATCTTATGATAATTTGCATTAAGTACCTGCTACATCAAAGAGCTCTTCTGAACCTGTTTTAACATATCAGCTATTTTAGAACAATAATTCACAGCAAACTCATAAGGAAATATTAGGCTAATGGTTCATATTGCTAATTTGTGTACGTGTGTGCATGAGTGTTCCGTATGTCCATAGGAAAGGCTTATGGGCTGCATAATAGAATTGGAGCAAAAATATATTTATTGAAAAATATTAAAAAATTGTTTGAACCGATAACAACGATCGGTGTTTTAAAAACATACAGACATTTTGCAGATCCTGTATGTCTTGAACTGGCATATTCATTGTCGTCACTGTCACACTGTCTTCTTTGTAGTTCTCACGGCTTGGCAAAGGCCAGAAAAAGACCTGTAGACCTGCACAACAAGTCCCCTGTACAATTTGTTTCAATGTGCGATATGACGCTGCGACTGGTTAGGTCGAAGCCGCGACTTAAGACGAAGTAATATATTACTTTGAATAATTATAAAATCAAATGTATATGAAGTTTCTGAAAAACATATTTTCCATTTCTTAAGCTGGATCTTAATTTGGTGTGTGGGTTTGGAATGCTTATGTTTGTCTACGTGTGTGTATAGAGATTTGTTGGCCCGGAAATGCAATCAGATTTACGTGATTGACCTTGTGTGTTCGGACCAGAAAACTACATTCAAAAGTGGCAATATACAACTGCAGTCGGTCTGCAAGCAAATGCTCGGAACCGGTGTTAATTACGCAAAGTATCTGTATCAAGAGCAGAAGCTGTTTACCCTCGGATATTGCACGACCATATTCGTAAACACTGAAATTAAAGTGACATGTTTATTATCGCTATTATTTTTTTTCCGTGGCCCAACAGCCCTTTCTGGGCCACGGTCTCTTCATTGTTGAGGCTGTATGATTAGTCACATCACACTCGGTAAAAATCACCTGTACGGGCGATCAGCCCGTTGCAGAGACTTGTAACTGACAACACTCACAAGAGACATATATCTACGTAAGTATTAGTATGGTTTATTATCATTATTATTATTATCATCATCATTATCGTCATCATCATCATCATCATCATTACTTGTCAAGAATTTGAAACAAAACCATCCTCTCATTAGGTAATGGAATGTTATAGGTATGGTGAAATGCTCTCAGATATATATATATATATATATATATATATGTGTGTGTGTGTGTGTGTGTCTTTTGTGACATACATAATTTTTTTATCATTTAGTTTGTATTTAAAAATAATAATAAAACAAAAACAATGCCTAATTAAGCATTACTAATACAGGTCTATGCCTGTCCCAGTGGTCGCGCGGTCTAAGCCGTACGTCTGCGGCCGCTCGCCTGCTGGGGTTGTGGGTTCGAACCCCACCGTGGGCATGGATGTTTGTCTGTTGTGAGTATTGTCTGTTGTCAGGTATAGGTCTCTGCGATGAGCTGATCACTCTACCAGAGGAATCCTACCGACTACGGTGCGTCGTTCTGTGTGATTTAGAAACCTCGTAAATGAGGAGGCCATGACCCACTGGGCAATGTTGTGCCAAAATAAAACAAACAAATACAGGCCTATAAATCTCATCCTCGACACCACATGCATATGAACTGTCAATTGCAGACTCTGTTGCTTTATTCAAGATGTAAAACCTCGTCTACGCGTTGCATAAAGTTCCTACATGGAACTAGGACTCGATCTGGACCCAATGGTAGACACAGAAAATGTACGAATTTGATGTTCATGTGACCGTGCATCGTGAAACATTTTTACAATAAACCCACCAAGATGCACTAATTTCTCAATTTTGTTTTAGAATAAAAATAAAACTCTACATGTTTCGGACAGTTCCTCGGTCCATTACCAGGAGTTTTTCACTGTACACGCAGCGATGGTATATGTCATACAGGTTTGCTGACAGCTTGCGAGCTGTCAGCAAACCTGTATGTAAGAACAGAAAATATACCTATACCTGCCAAAATCAAATCCTGGTCCTTCGGCTAGCAGCCAGTCTCTTTAGCGACTGAGATATTCCACTTCTGAGTCCTACAAAATCCGTACCAGCAAACTGCAGTGCATTAGTGTGCTATAACATAACAATTGCTAAAAATATGAACACTTAACACTAAATTTCTTTGCGTTAGAGATATATATATATATATATATATATCTTATTTTGAAACAGCATACGAAGTGTCTGTGAAGTGTGAGTCACATACTGGCAACAACTTGCAAGGAAATATTTTTATTTATTTATATCTTGTTAAAATGTCATGTTCAATAGCAATCCATAGCGTCTATTAATCACATAATTATTGGAAGAAAACTGGAAATGACTGTGGAAAAAATATGGCGCAGTGTATATTTAGGCACTATTGCAGAATTTTAGTTATATAAATATTATGCTGGTGTTCCTTAGATTCGCCACTCATGATACTTAGCTTGTATCATTCAATATATTCACATCATGTCAAAGAACTTTCTCTTACAGAAAATTGTACTAATTTATGGTCTCGTGTTTCTGGCATTACGAAAATTTTTCTTTGTGCTTTACAAGAGATAGAGCCTCAAGTCAGCATGGATAACAACAATGGTTATTTTATATAAGGGCAGGTGCATGGCTGTAGGCATGTGTGCGGAAATACGTAAAAGGATAAAGACTAGGATTATCTCGGCTTTATGTCTCGATTCTGACAGGGAATCTCCACAGATTGTTCATTATCTTCCTCACGCCACGTCAGTAAGTGCTTGGGCAGTACTTTACAGCAAATAACCTAACAGAGAGTAAGCAACTGAAATGTACGAATGTTCCTAAGTTAGGTTATCCATACTGTATTGACAAAAAAAGACAGCTTCCAATATCTAGAATTTCGCCTAGTTAAATTTCATTATCTATGGTTATGACATCGTTTGTGTAGCTGCCCTTGCGTTTAATTAACCCGCACGACATAAAGGTGCAAGGAAAAGAGGAGACACAAATCCATTCATTCTTAACCGCAGCGATAGACGAAGATGTGTGGTTAGGTTTACTGACCGCCAGTTCGAAACCCGGAAAAATAACCATAGTATGAAAGAATACGAGGTTGTGTAGGCTCCAGCGCCATTTTGGGCGCTTTGTAAAACAATTTCCTTTCCCAGATAGGAATTCGAGTTGTCCAAAAGCAGCTTTAGTCACTATGCTGACTCTTCCGTTTATATAAAGTGTTCTAAGTATAGTCACAAGTACTAATTAAAATCTAAAGAATCGTTAAAGTCTTTAGCAAATGCATTGGGGTGGGGAGTGTGAGCGAGGGTACGTAGCTACATTAAATCTCCAGCAACACACGTTTTGATATGATGTATATCATTGTGCATCTGCTGCTAGGGCTTGCGCTCCACTAGATAGCACAAGCACAAAAGGAAGGAACTGGGGTATTCAATATTATGTAACACGTACAGCGATTTAGACCCATTTTACCCTGGCTCTGTAGAAGCCCCAGAAAATACTCGTATAACCATTATTGGAAGTCAGAACGTAACAAAAAATAAAATGAACCGAGCGACTATTAATTACAATGTATAATCTAATTAGAACTCAAGATATTAAACTACAGGTTGTGATTGGAATGACGGGGCAACCACTAAAATAAACGAACTGGGCAGTGAAAATGAAATCACTGGAACAACAGGCAGGTCAATAATGCGAAGGTAGGGAACAGAACTAGAGATCTCGATGTATGTATCAGATGTATTCATCGATCCACAACCATTTCGCCTTGCGCATCTCACCATAATACCTTCTCACAGTCACTCCATTCCTCAAGTTAGAAACAACGCGTTGCAATATTTCTAAATTTCTAAATTTGAGAAACGATTAACATTTGACAAGATGAGTAGAAGGAGAAACATCCCTTGTTCATGGAAACAACATGGTGGAGGGGACGCTAACCTAACAACAATATTCGAAGAAATTTTAGATATAGAAGAAAATGTTAAAAACAGTAATATTTGTTTCAATATTTGGAGAACTATTTAAAAACACCTGAATCCAGTGGGCGATACTTCAGAAGCAGGTTCGTGAGACCTGTAGCTGAAACACGTGTGGCGGGGGTAGAAAGAGCTAAGCTAGACAAGGAATTAAAATGATTTACAAGCATTTTGCAGTTCCTCTGGTGACCAGAGGAATATATGGCCAATATAAAGCATTTTTGTATAATTTCATAATATAACTTTCAGTTTCAAGTCCTGTTTTCAGCCTAGTAAAGATTTAACCATGCTATTCCCTTCCCATTTTACCCCATATAGTTTGTCAGAGACAGAACTGTAGCTTTCCTACTACAAATAATTGCGACCTTAAATTTCAAATTTTGGAACTTAAGCATAATATGCAGGACGCATTTATATCTTCGTCCGATTTTTTTTTCCGCAAAGTAATAACTCATGACTTTTTCCGAATCACACCCCTTGGGAAAATGTATACTCTCTTCTTTATGCAGCAGGGTAAAGAGTTGTATCGTGATCAGCGTCTTGATAAATCCAACTTCAAGTCCAGATTCTTCTGACAAACTCCTCATTTTTCACTACATTTTGAGGTTAACAACAGCAAGAAACAGTTCATTTCCTGAAAGGTTTTACTCCGAAAACCTGGAAGTATTTAAAACGTGAGTGACCAATATCAGTACTCACCATCATTGGAAGGTGTTAAAATTAAATTCCATTTGCATGACATTGAAAAATGGAAGACTTTGACTTTGATATCTCCAGGTAGACACTCAGTTTTATGAAATATCTAAGGAAGTGCAGGAGGGTGGAAAACATTGCCTCTGCGTGACACAGTTTTGGTTTGCGGTAGTGTGTTACTCTGTCTTCATAATAAATTCTTCCGTCTAATTTCCCCGATACTGCTTTTCTAAAAGACGTTCTAGTGATTAAGCTACTTTTTAAACAATATCGACTGATTAATGCCGCTATTAGAATACGATGTAGTACTATTTTATAGGCCAGTCTATTTTCTTTTAGGTATGGGAAAATATGTCATATCGTAAATTGTACTCTACATGCTGGACGTTTGGATTGAAACAAGCTTTCAGGCGAGTCATCCAACGCTTCATCACGTCACGTGACACTACCATGTAGACTGCAGTTACCCTGCCCTGCAGGTGTTCCTGCTCGCGTATTGTCTCAGATTAAAGCAAGGTCTCACAAAAAATATCAAAGGAGTAAAATTTTAGCCTTCTTTATGATTATTTTCTTATTCATCTTCGTATAGAATGACCATCGAAATTTCTTCTTTTTCTTCTTCTGACACTACAACACTACACAGTTTTTAGTCTTTTGCGCCAGACCATTGCAGGTTTTTATATCTTTGACGAGTTAGCTCAAATTTCTCCGTTTTAGCTTCTTTAAATCACACATTACTTTGTCTCTCAATTGCCATCGAAATTTAAGCTAAATAATCAGACACAGTCACTACATTGTGGGCAGTTACACGATCCTTCAGTATTCCAAGATTCCTAGTAAATGGGACGCCCTGTGTAATATGAGTTAATATCTTTTACTTTCCTAGCCTATTTTTGTAAATTTTCCCTAGGAAATGGATTGCTCTAATTTGTACTAAGATGTTACTATTACACAAACAGATGCAGTTGTTCTAAAGCTGTGTGAAGCTCATGCGTTTTCACAGCGAAACATAGGCGCATGCACACACTTGTTGTCCCTCGCACGCAAATGCCCTCGCATATGAACACCCCCCCCCCACACACACACACACACACACACACACACACAAACACACGTACACAGACACACTCTACGAGCTATCTATAAGGACATATGCATTATAACAGAGACCTGTGTTAATAATTCCAAGGAACTTCAGAGACACAAAAAGTTCTTGAGAAGGCACCCTCTTTCAAATGTTATGTATGGATTAAAATTCTTAATGGTAAATTTTATTACATATTCATTCTTCGAAAAATGATTACAAAATTTAACTTTTATGACACTTGATACAGTTTTTCGTATGTCGTACTTAAAGTCGCGTTCTTGATCAACTGCGTGAATGATAACGACATAATGTGAAATTGAATTCTTAGGAAACTAACAAACACTTTAACTGCAGTGCAAACCGCAATTAATCGCTGTAACTTGTAACACTCTGCCCATTATAAATGTCTGCGCATCTATCTCTTGAAATGTGTTATTCTACCATACACAATTTATCCTGTCCTCAAAACCACACGTGTTTTATTTCCCTCAGAGTCACTTATAGTACAGTAACTTACAGATTCAAACAGCGACTTAGGTTTACACTTTGAAAATAAAGTTAAATTAAAATTTTCACAATGTTTGAATAAACACCATCCTCTGAATACGTTACGAGGAATTTGTTTATACCACCAATCACTCTTGACCATGTAGCTAGACAAAATTCGGTGATGAGATTCTCACTACGGCCTCTTTAACTCAGAAAAAGGCAACTGACATCCATCACATAGGATACTGGATGTCAGATTACAGAGTCTTTCCTTAAATATTTGTCTAAAAACACAAACTGCCCTAAACATGCTGCATTTGCGCTTGTGTTTGGCGTTATCGTCTACATATCCACAATCTTCATGTTCTGTTCACGGGAGCACAGAGATAAAGTCACCATTATAAACGCTACAAATCATCGTGCAAGAACAGATTAAGCGCTCCGTGTGTAATGCCGCTTATATATCAAAGAGTTTTATCCCATATTACATCGTAAATCAAGAACTAGCGTATCTGCTGTGCAAATAATGGCGTTTTTGTGTAATATCCACAATGAGGCAAACAAAGATTTCAGTCTCCTTAGAGCAATATTGAAAGTTAAAACATAAAAGGTAGCAGAAAAATAAATCAATATATTGTCCAGTTTCATATAACGTAATTATTTCTTCGTCTTCCTATACACACTGACAGTGAATTGTCTGAAACAGTTACAAACATTTACGAGCTTAAACTCTGGTTGTAGTTCTAGAATCATAAAATGTAGAACGTTAAAAGGCGAATATGTTTCGAAAAGTTTTATTCAACCAACAGGTACGTAAAAGATACAGTTTTTACCATTATTGCTTTGATAAAGTATACGGAAGACAAGGTTCATCTATGTTATATCTCTTTACCAAAATAATTTATTTTGAACTTGAGACTTCACGGTTTGAGGGTAGGATTTCATGCATGCATGAGTAAGGAATATATACCTGCACAAAATAAAACAGACAATTTTTCCTTATGATGGCGGACAATGTTTCAAATTTGGTTGCTTGTGAAAAAATTCACTGGAGGAGTTATTTGTTACAAAAGAGATATTATACAAGAATAGATATTTGAGTATCTGTAACAGTGATTAAAAAATATTTTCATATAAATGACAACTGTCTCCAATTATTAATTTAAATGAAGTCTAATTTTAATTGATTATGTGAATAGACACAATCTGTTTACAAATTTCACCTTTATGAGGTATATATATATATATATATATATATATGTACCGTATGGATCCAAATATGACAATTCATAAGAACAGATGGAATTTAACAACTGCTTTAACCATTAAAGCAAAATGGAAAAAATATGTTAAGTTTTGTGATAATAAACTTTGTTATCAAAAGCACAAGTGTGTGGTATGATTCGTACGCATCTTGCTGAATATTTTCTATATAAAAAAATTAACCAGCTAGTTTTTATACTGAACATGGGCCTGGTTCTGTGCGCATCAAAGACTGAACTTTATATAGCTTAGATAAATGTCTGTTTTAAAATAAGGACTTCTTCACTAATTAGTATAATGCTAAGAAATTTAATTTAATTGTTCAGTTATTTAAATTGTCTGTACAATCTGGATTAAAGTGAAATGAGTTTATGAGAAAATGGCTACAAGAATTAAAATGATTCTGATCGGGTTAAATTACATATGCGTATATTCCTAAAAATTTTCTTATAATCGTATGCTGGTAAATGTTACGTAGATAATGCCGTAATTTTTTTCGAGTACATAAAAGTGTATGTGGCTTAACATATGCAGAATCTCTTTTCCATTAGATTCCCAACTACAGTTTTTAAAGGGAATTTTAAACTTTTCTGCAACGTATGTAAAATGAGTTACCGGACGGAAGGGCGAGCCTGTAGGAATATTCACCTTCCCATCCATCTGAAATTAGGAAATCTTAAAATTAAGGGTAAGAATAGAGTCTGTGAGAACATATCTGTTAATTTTACTTACATTTTACAAAATCAGGATTTTTTTTGTACAAATACAAGTTCGCTACAACATGTCAAATTCTTTTAGTTAATATACATGTTTCTGTCTAGAAGAAAGTGTTGAAATTCATGTTGAACGGGTACTGAGTAAAGGTGGTAAATTAAAAAAAAAGTGTTTGTTTTATTGCTATGAAGATTCTCTTTTACAGGTGACATCAAAAGTAACAAGAATTACCACCATTTTAAAGTTACGTCCTTTTTCTGCGGATCCAAACAAACATTGGAATTTTAAAAAAAAGTTGCGAAGGCACACATTTTCAGTGTGTTCACAAACAAATAACCCCATGCATTTGTGTGTGTGTGCGTGTGCGTATATATATGTGTGTGTGTGTGTGTGTGTGTGCGCGCGCGCGCGCGCGTGTGTGTGTAGGAACGCCTGTGAGTTTGCAGACTCATGTAAGTATGCAAATAATTACGTGTGGTAACAACCACCACATTTCCTTCGAAAGCTGCCATTTCATATATGACAAAACAATAAATATAAATGAACACAGAATAAAATGAGTTCCATTTTATGGCCACGTAATATCAGGTCTTATTTTTGTATGCAAGAACGTTGTAATTGAGATATCGATATGGCTAGTCTGTTCAATAAAAGTAACATGCTATAAAATATTTTTAAGTTTTTAAGTTTCTAAGATAATCTGATATTTCAAACTACCATCACTAATTTCTTGACAAAAATAGGTGGAAATAACTTGTAGAAATAAAAGATGCCAGAACCCAATATTATCGTTGGAAACAGCTATTTCATTTAACTTAGTGTTGTCGCTCGTAATCAAAACATAAGTTAAAACTGCGATGCACATTTTATTTTAAAACTTATTTAGAACCCAAAAAACATGTTTAATGATACTGAACACTTATTCTTCACATTTTAGATCAATACCATGTGCGTGAATTCTAATATCTGCCTAGCAAGAAAGTCTGACGTGTTTATAACAAACTTACTTATCTCCTCTCTAATGGGTAACAGGACTGAGACTGTAGCTTTGAGCAAAATGTAGAGACGCACAAAACAAAAGGAAAATATTTCTTCCCGTCTGTCAGCTTGCAGATAGTTGGCTTCTGAAGAATGAGCAAACAAAGGAAAAAGGGGGAGATTTGGGTGGGGGGTAAGTCTTGGTATTCATTAAGTCAGTTAAGCCAGAGTGTTCACAGTAACACCTGGCTGCTTATACTTACACATATACAGGTAGCTGTACATATACACATACACACACCTACCGTGTATATATATAGATATATATATATATATATATATATATATATATACATGCTATACGAAAGAAAGGAAATTCTTAATATTTTCACATATCTCAGAAGGGTGATCTGATAGTTTATTTTATTATTATATAGTTCGTAGTGGGTTTCAGACAAACTTACCACAGAATCGTAAAAATAAACTTGTTATGTTACGTGATATTTAAAACTATTTTTGAAGTAAAACAATTAATTTACCACCAATCTGTCACGTAGAACGATATGGTTTAGCAAGTTATAATATAGCATTGCAGTATTATGCATGAAACAGAAAATAAAATACAAATGTAATCATTTATGAACACAGTAGCATGTAATTTAACCTTTAGACGCCTAATGTCAACTATAGTGGTCGTACCGCACCGCTAACCACTAAATTTTTTGCATTTTATGTATTTATTCAACAAATATAGGTATTGAATATTTTAAACATGGTATATACTCTCCGTTTTTTTCTCTTCAAAATGCAGTTTGTTTCATAATTCTAACGTATTTGGTTCCTG
>Ga0131853_10005187_pt1 | contig 23477 bp, 12 predicted proteins | sample TergutLab28metaG_FD_92764 | JGI IMG/M metagenome (GOLD analysis project Ga0131853, IMG submission 92764) | Labiotermes labralis P1 segment gut microbial communities from Petit-Saut dam, French Guiana - Lab288 P1 (version 2) (version 2) | ecosystem: Host-associated > Arthropoda: Insects >...
CCTTTGTGTGTTGTATTCCATCCTGTTTTGCGTCACTCTTCTCATTTGGTTGACTTAATTCTTCTGTAATCTTTGCTGCTGTCTTAATTATTGAGTTCATATTTGGTTGAGTGCTTTCATGGCGTTTAACAATATTTACAAACTGGTCTTCTTTATAATGTGTGTTAAGGTATTCTGCAATATTAATTATTTATGCTTTATATGCCACTTCGATTATTATTATTATTATTATTATTATTATTACTTAACAGCAGTTTAGCTGGCTTCCAAAAATCACGAGTCATTTTGCAAGTTTTTTTTATTCATTATTCTGCTAAAAACTTTGTAACTATAAGACATGCATTCAGTATCACTGTTTTCGGCATCAGAACGTATAGACCACGGCGAAGATTGAGCAGTTTCAAGACGTGGTGTAGTTTTTGTGTGGATAGTATTCGTTGTGGGTAATGCTAAGAGTACTATATAGATCGCGTTCAGGTGTCGTATTCTTGTTATCTCTTCTGTTACATCTGTATATTTCAGGAGCTTCTCCATAACGATGCTGTAGAGAGTATGACAGAAATTGCTACGTGCAATAAATATGCTCCTTTCGTGTTTCTGTCAAGCATAAATATATCTGGTTTCTTGGTAAGGACAGATTTATCGGTTGTTATGGGGCCTGTTACAGTGTAGTCTATGAGATCTCTGACACAAACTGTGGCTCACGTTTTTAGAACGGTGTTGATTTTTTCTTTTATAGTCCACACTGGATAGCAAATTCTTTATTAACGATGTTGGCTGCTTCATTGTGACGGTGGGTGTAATCAGCTTGAGTTAATGCATGTTATGCACCAGTTGTATGCTAAATGGCTTCTGTTTTATTATTATTATTATTATTATTATTAATCATTTATTATTAGCTGTGTCAGCCAAGATTTACAGCGACATGTTTCGGCCTGTATTATTCATTACATAAAAAAAGTGTGTAAAAATATTGTATATGGGAAGTCAAAATAAGGAAGACAAAAACGATGACATTTAGGAAGTGAATCATATTGTTACATTTACATTTCACTTTCTCTTTAAAGCATATAACTTCGGTATTTATAGAACACACCCTTTTATTTCACAGAGTAACGAGGTATTTCAGTTAAAATATCGAATGCAGGGGTAATTAAACGTTTCATTTACTGTTATGCCACACAAAAATGAATCGATCCTAGTTAATAAAAACAAAGGGAGATTATTTTGTTACTTTGTAAATAAAAAAGGGAGATTATTCAAGATTTTAACTAATTACCCTGTAGTATAATGAGCCAATCCTAGTTAAAGTCCAGAGTGAGGAACCGTTCAACAGTTTAAATTTTTATTTCGTTGAATAATTTGTTATGCTATTAAATAAGGATCCGAATCTACTTAGTGCATAGAACGAGATCATTCAACCCTTTCAATTGTTAGTCTACAGAATAATTAGTTATTCCGTACAAATAACTAGTTATTCTGTACTAAATCCAATAAATAGTTGTTCCTTACAGTGATAAATCCCTCATTTAATGCATAAAGTGAGCGGCCATTAAAAACTTGACTAATTTTAAAAAAATGTTATTTAGACCTGTCATGATTGAAAATATTCTGTGCATTAAATTTTGTCGTTATTTCCTGAATTAAGCACTGAAATCGCTGAGTGGCCCCTCATTTGTACAATATCTTGGCCTGTTATTTACTGTATGGAGAACTCTCATCCTATGAACCAAATGGTTACAGTTTTGAATGGTCCCCTGTTACGTTCATTAAGTGCGGTCAAGTTCTTATTGTATGGAATAACTTTTTATTCTGCGGAATATGTTCTGCACTCTATGCTGGACTGTGATCGGTACAGTACTGTACGGAATAACTAGTTACATATTTGAAACATCTCTCAACCTCTGCTTTAACAGGTGTAGGTTCCTTGTTCTGTCTAGTTCTAACTAGAATAACTAGTTATTCTGATACATAACTATATACAATATATATATATATATATAATCCTTCAATTTATGCTTCCACTGGTGTCGTATCTCCCAGGCCCGTAGCCAGACCATGAACACAATTGGAACAGAGGCTTCCAGTGCAGGTGCATATATATATGAACATGCGTTACTAGGAGTGGAATGCACTACAGCACTCTAACCAACACAACTCACTGTCGCTGTAGTGCTCAAACTAGAATTATATGCATTCTTTAAGTGTGAACGTTTTTCAAATATATATTCGCTGTTAGGGTTCTTCGCCAATCACATCTGTGCTTTTGCTATGGATCGACTTTGTGATGTGGTCTTCACGGAGGTCATTATTTAAAGTGCTGAATGCTCCCTCACGGCAAGCTTTAAATGAAGAGAATTTGTAATTCTATGGACTAGCCGTTTCCTAATTTTATGCATTAAGTCGGGTTCTTTCCTCATTCTATAGAATGACTCATTAAAGTGATGAATGGCACAACACTGCAAACTGTAACTGTCCCTTCCTTTACATTCTGAAATAATTATCTCATGAAATAAGGATTTTGGCAGTTTAACGATAAAATATGTTTTCAGATAGAAGCAACCTTGTTTGTGGGGTGGTTAATATGTAATGCGTCTATACTGGGGATGTTTGTACTATCCTTCCACCTTTGACTGATAGAGTTATTTTCTGCTTCTATACAATAATCTACACAATTAATTAATAACACTGGGTGAAAAAAATTATAGTTGAATTTAACTGAAATTTTTTTGGATATAGACTACAAATGTTTCACTTAAAACACATGCACAAAATTGAAATATGTTGCTGTAAACCTTAATTAACAAAACCTACAGACGTTTTATTATGCGAGATGTATATCAGTGCGTTTCATCCCGGTGGTTGTAATCAGATGGTCGTCTGATGGCACGCAATGAGATTTAGGAAGTCTTTCAACAATTAAAATTTATAAACCTTAGTTTCACTAATAATATTGTTTTTAAATGTGTTGAAATGAAGACAAAACATTTCTAAAATGCATACCAAGCAAGGTCTAATGTTTCTTTTTTCGAATATGCATACAGACTCGTCTCTCTAATCACGTAAAATTACAAAAGTAGCAACTGCATAGCTGGAGGTTTCCACAGTGTTGTTGTTGTTGTTTTGCTGGTTGGCAGGTTTGAAGACTTCAGACGTAACATCCCGGAAGACCAGTATCCTGAAAGTAGGCATGAATATTTGCAGTACCTAGTGGTACGCCTACATATTTTGTATTGTGTTAGTGACACAGGCACATGTTTTTTATTGTGAAAGTGTTACGCGAGAAAAGCGTTTGAAAGCACCGTACATCAATGATGCGCATCCTACGGCTCTTAATCATTTCATAATTAATGCATGGTGTCTTTACTTTCTTTGTATTACAGTCAGAATCAGCCTTATGTAAATTTTATTGGTAATAGACATAAATAAACCAGTATTTCTTCTTAAAGAAGCTATGCATTTCATTGTAATCTCATCAAATGGGTCATGAATAAAGTGAACAGAATTCCATATTCCTCTACACTAACATTACGTTTCCAACCCTTTCGCGATACTTCGCCCAATCACTTGTGTCTAATTGGCCCGCGGTAATTAAAGTTGCTTCCCACTGCTGCGCAGAACGTATTTAAAAACACTGGTTTTGAAAACGGCGCTAAATTTCATGTAAGCAAGACAAGTTCACCGCAAAATTGAAAAAAAAAATCATGCATATATATTTCTCAGATTTTTCTGTAATTCGGCTACCTACTGTCAGGTGAAATATGTCTGTTATAACTTTTCTCACAAAATTGCTGCAGTGACAAATTGTGCCTGTTGCAGTACTTGGCAGATACAGTGAGAGTATTTCCAACGGGAGGCGAACGACTAGAAGTGAGATATATAATGACAGTTACAATCTTTGTGGTGATGGCAATGTTATTTTTGCCTTCCACTCAAAGTTATAATCTTCACCGCCCTCCATACACTTCAAAAGGCTTTCAAATTGAACCGCCACTGGCACTTCCTCATACTGAAAGAAGGATCACTGCAAATGACCAGAAGAAGGACACATCTGCAGACTATCGGCGGGAGAGCGTTATTCCTGTGGAGTTGCTGAGTTCCTTGTGGAATGCTGACGAAAACGATCTTACAGATTATACCAGGGACTACGGTGATCTGTGGCAGGACATATCGGCAAGCATGGAGTCTTATGATGACGCAGCGTTGTTAAGAGGTGCGGATTCGAAGGAGCCACTTGTTGATTTGCCGACAGGAACTCTAGAATCGGTAAGTTAAACGCTAAAGTGTGTGACAAATGTTAACACTAAATTACACAAATGTGTTGGCCGTGGCGGCTAATATGATGAATAGAGTTTTTACGGCATTAATGAGAATTTATTGCATGACATAGTACACAGGCAATTAATAAACTTTTATATCACTACCTCTTTTCTATACAACGACAAATCCATATACTTCATTTGGAGAAAAATAGGTTCGAATTCTTAATTTCACACTGAGACGGAACTTCTGACAGCTCCACCCCTACATTTCTGTATATATAATCACGGAGTGCTCTACATTACTGTGACGTTTACGCAATTCTGTTTTATGCCCATTCCTGCTTGTGACTTTCGCACGCAATGAAAATTTTCGGAAGTATCGATATATTTGCAGTCTTAATCTAACCTGTGACGGCGTTTTGAATTTCAGGTACAAACTTATCGCGCACGCGTCTGTTTCGACGTCTAATAAAGAGTCTGGTATCCATATCAACCGCGGATGAGCCACTTGTTTGCAATAAATACGAGTATTTACAGCATTCAAGTCTCTTATAATGTGAGGCAGGGCGGATTGGTATTCGGTAAAGTAGGGCAATAAGGTCACCAATTCATTCTATCGTGAGTACCCTTCACACCCCCAACGTTACAGTTTTCATACTTACGTTTTTAGACAGCAAAACTATCGTACGTGAGAAGTCCAGACCACTTTTAGAAAATAAAACTTTATATACTGAAAAACATTTCTATATAAAACGTGCTGACAGCGTTATTAGCTGTCAGTTAGGCATATGCCAAGTAGAGTAACCTAAAGGAGGGTGATGTCGGATTGGTCTGGTAATACGGGACACCCGCGTTTAGGCGATACTGGTGCTGAAATTTTACAAGGAACAGGTGAACTATGTTGTGCTACCACAGATATGCTGTTGTGACCTCTCGCCACACTGATAAGGGGAGTTGCGTGCGGTGTGCAGCGACGTTTGTGCGTTTTCAAGAAATCAAAGTTTTTAGAGGCAAGCAGAAATTCTTTAAATGTGCAGTTATTTCTGACAGTTCAGTACACTGGGTTCGGATGAACTTCACTTGAACTGTTAGATGCACTGCGAGTGATACTGCAAGCGACAGTAGGTTTGGTGTAAGAATGGTCCAGATTATGGACTTGAGGTGGCCATAAATATCGGACAGCAGAAGATTGTAATATCGGACAGAAGAAGGTGGTAATATCGGACAGCAGAAGGTGGTAATATCGGACAGCAGAAGGCGGTAATATCGGACAGTATCCGGCATTACTTGCTGTCTGTAATCGTCTTTCTTTTGGCAACTCAAAAGTGTTGCCTTAAAATCATCTTCTTAAGAAGGGTTAAATCATTTCAGTAACGGAGAGGTCACTTGGTTTGGAACACATTTTAGCCCTAAACGCTCTGCAAATCCATCCGTATCTGGATAATTAACACATTGTTTGGAATTATGCGCTATGATTTTCTCTTTTCAACATGACGCATAACTGAAGGTTGATGAACTAGATACGTTGCTTCTTCCAGACGTCTGCAAGTACAGGGCAATGGATATCTGAGTTGAAGTCATGAGACAATGGAGACATGGTAAAAGCAATAAGGGCAGTACGTACAGGAAAATGGGCTATCTTGCAGCTTCGTTCCTCTTCAATAATGTGTGAATATGTACACTCAAACTCGGATCTTTCTCGAGCAATCCGATCAGTAAGCCAATTTTTCCACCAGAATACAATCTAAAATCCATTCTCAGTCGTCAAAGAAGCGGCAAGCAAAATCGTGTTCAAAAGTTTTATGAAAGACCCAGTGATAGGCTGTCGTTGCTTCAACCAGCGGGAAATTGCGTTGCCAGCCCACGAGCTAGAGGATTCAGTAGGCAAGAAAGTGCAGGGAGTGAGAAGGACGGCGGATTAATATGAATGTGACTACTCTCTGTAGAAAAAAGTGGATATGACGCTTGAAGATAAGTTCTGTTTTCCATCTGCACAATAAAACCGACATCTGCACTTACGTAAAACGTGTTGATCACGTGTTATTTAGTACCGACATGTTGCAACCACTATCGCTGTAATCATCAGGGTAATTTACAAGATTACGAGGAGTCCACACAAACCGTTAAAATGCATAAGTGTACCACCCACTGTTTCAAAGCCTGTCACAGACTTCCTACAAAGTTACTGAATGTCATCATTATCTTGTCTTACTGTGTAGGTTGAATTACTCATTTAACGCACGGATATGGCGCGTATGAAATTCTGCTGTTTATTTCTTTCTTTGTTTAGAACTATTGTAGACTCCTCTGACCGTGTTATTTCTTCAATATTTCTCTTATTGCGGCTTATAATAGAATCATTATTGATATCCAAATAAAATATATTATCTAATTAAACTCTCAGTACGGCAAACAATAACTAAATTGATTTCTTATTTTAAATTTCGCTGTTCTTTAGAGGAAATCATAAAGCTGCTATCCTGTATCGTCATTTGGTTGAATAGTTTCCAGCTCTCCGAGTGTCACTTTAAACATATTGCCAGATTATTTACTTTGCCTAATTCTTGTGTTAGGTTTCAAGATGTTTATCAGTCTCTGTTTGTAATGTCCGAGAATGCCCGACCCTGAATTCTGATAGAGTCCGACATCACTACCTAATTTTCTCAGAAGTATTTTTCCAATTTTTGTTGCTCACATCACAATATCTTGGATTAGAGTTATCTTAAAACTTGGGTCTTTTCACGTTACTGAATACAGAACATCACATGATATTCTGGTGCAAAAACTTTAGATATTTATTCTCTCATACCAAAAAGTCTGAAAAACAAAACAAAGCGATATCGGACAATCTCATCCCTTACTCCAAGCATTTTGTTACTTTCGTTGCAGCACTAAACTTTTAATAGCACTTAGTAGAGAATGCGATGCTTTTAATACAGAAAAACACAAAAAGTTTGAATATAACGCATACTTTAAGAACTGTGCATTTTAGTTCTCGACGCAAAAATAACTTTAGCTCACTTTCAGTTTTATTATGATAACATTAATATTAACACGTGTATGAAGGCAAGAATCACATCAAATTCTGACTCAATGAAGCAAAACCGTTATGACCTAAGGTACATCAACTACGTCTCCCGATATTACCTCCCACACGTCTGACTCTATCAGACATTAAACTGAGCGCAGTGAATTCAGTAATGCTTGCTGTTCCTGGCACATTGCAACACTCCGGCTTTCATTTCGTTCAGAACACATGAAACACTTTACGAGTACATGTACACGGGAAACAAACATCAACCAAGAAGTGTAGAATTCACGTTCAGAGTCTGTCGGTTATTTGCTTTGTTTCTCGTTATTTCGGGTGTTGGAAAGAATTCTCCAAGGTACCTTGGTGACGATTCTGATTTGTTTTGGGGTGAAGTTGACAGCGAAGCTGGAATGATGTCCTTATTTTGTTGTGGGTTGTTCTGGAAAGGCATGGATAGCACCTGTTCTACTGGATCACATGAATTAAAGCTTGGAGAAAATATCGTCCCTTAGATAAGATTGTGTTGTGTGTAGACATACCAGATATACTTCAGAGCTGTGACAGTGTTCGTAGTATCCTAGTAATTAACCAACTTAATGCACAAATTCTTGTTTATTATAAGTTCATCTGGTATCATCACACCTGTAGGTGTGACGATACCAGATGCTGTATAGTACAATTGTGACCTCCTGATGGTGAACACATAGTGCTCGGAACATGTACAGGCACATAATGAACTTATAATAAACTAGAATTTGTGTATTAATTTGGTTAATTACTAGGACTGTACTGAGAAGCACGGTCAGCAAAACATCAAAAGCGTTCATAGTGTTGGCAGCAAGCATCCATACAACTAAGCCTCGTAGTTTCAAGCCGCTTGACATGATTCCTAATTACAAACTTTCTTACTTCATATTTTCTCTGCACAAGTTATATGCAATACAGATGCTTTAAAGTTTAATCTTACACAACGAGTAAAACTGTATTTTAAGAGATACGTTCCTCAAAATTTGGAAACGCCGTCCTCTTCTTATTTGCCGTAATTCAAATGGCGGTGACATACAAATTTAACAAAGCATTTATACGAAATTACAAAATTGCACTAAATTTTGAATCTGTAGACACCAAACAAAGTATGGTTGACTGTACACAGAGATTATATTGCACTCATCCAAGAGTGATGTCGAATACTCAACCTCTTACATGTTCCTAGCTCTAGACACACATTAAATTTTATTGGTTGAAAAGGACAGAATAATGTCGACAAGTCCATTCAGAATCAGAAAATATAATAGCTACTAACACTGGAAAGAAATTTATGGAATTTACAATTCCAACATCTGTAACATGGGCAAGGAACAAATTTATTTTCCTACCAACTTATCAAGAATGCAGATTGCTGTCTTCTGACAAGACACCGTGTAGTCTTGTAAAGTTGATCGACGTTTCGGATACACCAGCTTTCCTCCATTATACACTGCAAATAGAGGAGTCTGTTTACTCCCAAATGTCGCTAAATTTATAAAAGGCTACACGGCGTCAGAGCCCAGACAGTAATTTTCGCAGTAACCGCCGTGAAAAAGTGAATTCTCGTGATCTTACGATTGATTTATATAACGCTACTTTCGGAATGGGCACACATTCTGGTGTTGTAAGTGGGATCAAAAGCTGTAATCTCAAATTAATGCCATAAATTCCACAGGGATTCGTTGAATTCTTTTATTTCTCACACATTCTACCTTCGCGAGATTTCAGGCTTCCGCCGCGAAAGTAGCTGAGAACTGCACTCTTCTGGGTTATTACCCAGCGAGTACTGGTCATTTCTTACTGACGTTTCGGGACAACCTCTCGGTCCCATACTCAGCGTTCAAGAATTCAAAACAAAGCCTGTAGTCCCAGTACGGAGTATATTTAAGGAAGCGTATGGGCGGTGAAAATGTCTCAGTAGTATGGTGTCAGCCAACAGGGTTGTAGCAAGTAGTTGGATAGCGGGAAGTCTGGTAGTCAGTGGAACTGGTCACAGATACTCAGTGATCGAAGGAATTCTAACCTGTGAAATGGCGAGACACAGGAGAACACTGACATTAGCGAAGCGGAAGGAAGGAAAGAAAGTGTTAGATTAGTAAATGTTACTCTGCAACAAAACAGTTGGAGAGAATAAGTCGTATCCCATTGGTTTATCAGCGTGGTAAAAATGCCACATGCAGAACTGGGATACACTGGACTCAGTGGTGGGGTGAAGGGCAGGGACAAGAGAGAGAGAGGAAGTAGATAGAAGACTAGAACAAAGAACAAGTGAGTAAAAACCAGTACAACTGGTAATATATAGCAAAATAAAAAAAACAAGAGGAGGGGTAAAAGTCCTAGTCCAGTATTATTCCACGGTAAATTACCCCGTGCAGGGCCGGGAGACCAAGGAATATAATAATTTGGAAGGAAGGACAGAGGAAAATTATAAGGAAAGAAGGATATGAGAACAACGAGCAATTTAGTAACACTGAAATTCAGAGGGGTGTGTTGTCTCTCGGTACTAAACTAAGGTACAGAAGGACGGGAGGAGAAGTGTACAAGTGGTAGAGGAAGGGTAGAAAAGGGAACAAAGAAAAGGGGGAAAGGAAAGAAAATAAGAATAAATTGGTAAATAATAAAGGAAAGGGAAGGGGAGAAACAAAACGAGAGTAAAATGGAAGTGAATAGAAAAAAATGGAAGTGAAAGGGAACAAGGAAGAAAGGGATAAGTTACTCGGACCCAGGGGGGAAGAATTCCGGTGGGGGTCATACCGTAGAAGGGAGTTGGGGGATAAAAAGAACTGCCATTTCCGCTTGAGGAAAGAGGACATAGCGAAGGCCCCTAGAAGGGCCGTCTGCTCTCTCTAAGGAGGCGAAGGATAGGTTTCCAAGATCCGCTCAAAATCAGGCCATCCTCCCTGTTCTTACCGTTAGGCTCCAAATCCGCATTCATCCCAATAAATCTTTCCATATAGCCGCGTACGAAAGAGAGGATCCGGGTGTCTTGGAACTTGATGGCACGGCTACGGTTGAACCTATGTGTTCCCACCGCCGATTTGTCCGGATGTCCAAGCCGTATGTGCCGGTGGTCCTCTTGTATTCTAGTCTCTTGAGAACGACCAGTCTGTCCGATGTACACCTAACCACACACGCAGAGTACAATGCAAACCCCCGGATTCCTCAGTCCCAGATTGTCCTTCACAGGACGAAGGAGACTGGAGATCTTACTAAGTGGCAGGCCAACACATTGACTGTTGTGTTTGGCCAGCATTCTGCTGGGTCGGCCGTGTGTCTTCTGGGTATACTGAAGAACGACCGACGGGGTCTCTCTTTCGGCTTGGAGGTTCTAACCGCCAGGTTGAGGGCCCATCTTATCTGTTTGGTACTATAACCATTTTCCCCGAAAGTGGTTTTGAAGAATTCCAAATCATCATCGAGGCTTTCCTTGTCGCAGAGTCCTGGCTTCTTGCACCAAGGTTGAAAGAACACATTGTTTGTTGGAGGGATGGTGGTGTGATCCAGGGCTCAGGTAAAGGTTGGTGGGGGTGGGTTTTGTTTAGACCTTATGGTACAGGGTTCTATCCGGTCTCTTGTATATATATATATATATATATATATATGTGTGTGTGGAGAAAGAGTAGGTGGCCGTCTCTTCCTATCTCCATGGTGAAGTGTATATTCCTGTGAAGGCCATTCAGATGGTGAAGAAACCACTTCAGCTTCTCTGTTCCGTGCGACCAAAGGGGAAGGAGTAACAGGATGCTAGAGAAAAATGCGTAGTAAGGCGCTATACATTTTGAACTTCTCACCAAATAATACTGGGGTGAGCAATCAAGAAGGATGTGATAGGCTGGGCATGCGACATGTGTAAGGTAGAATAGGAGGTAAACCTGAAGGAAATAGGTTACTTGAAAAGCCTAGGCTTAAATGGCAGAATGATATTAAATAAAATTTTCAAGAAGTAGGATGAGAAAGTGTGGATCGGAATCATCTTTCTTTGGCTGTGGTAAGTTGCGGGATGATTTAAAACGGTGAACAAATTTCAGGTTTCATAAAATGCGGGGAATATCTTGACTGACTGAAAACCTGTTAGCTTCTGAAAAAAATCTCTGCTACATTGAGTATTTAGTTTCTAATGACAGAGGCAGTGCAATGAAAAAATCTCCTACTTTTGACACTGGCGTTACCCAAATGGGTGTGCCACCCAGTGGCGTAGCTAGGTTTTTGGCGCCCAGGGAGATTAATTACAATGTCCCCCACAACATAAATTACTGACTTTAAAAAATTACAATTATTTATTAAATTTCGTTTTATTTGGATCAATAATTTAAAATCTCTTCAGCGCAGGAAAAGGAATTTTTCGTTTAAAGTGTTTATTTTGCACCTATTTTACCGCCCTTTGGGGCGGCCGAGCCATTCGCCCCTCCCTCCCATCTACAGCCATGGTGCCATCACGCAGCATCAGTAATTCCTTTCAAATTTACATTTTGCTGAAGCACCCTATTATTGTCTTTGATTTAGAGCTCTAACTGAAACGTAACACATTCTTCAATTATACACATCTGTGGTACCGCACAGCGAGTTTATCAGACTGCTGTTTGGCCACGAAATTCTTCGATTTCTTCTTGTTTATTTTCTTCGCAGCGATTATTTCTATATCTGATTACAGTACTCCACAGCTGGTCCAGAATCCAGCAAACCAAAAATATTCTCTGATGCCTGCCAATTTGTAAAAATGTATCTTATCTTTGTGATTTGTGCATTGAACACCGACGATATTATTTCCAAAAAATTTTTGAAAATTCGGTAAATAATAAAGAAATTTGCAACGTGATTTATACTACGTTTAACTCACCAGTTGTCTGAATTTTGGGCCACTTAGCGTTTTCTCTTTCGAAAAATTTACGTACGCATTCTATTGGTGGGCTGGGATAGCTTAGTCAATATAGCGACTCGCTACGCGCTGGACGTTTCGGGAATTGACTGCCGGGGGGGCGAGGTTTTCCGCACCCGTCCATACGGGCCCTGAGGCCCATCCAGCCTCCTATACAATGGGTACCGGGTCTTTCCCAGGCTTAAAGCGGCCGGAGTATGGCGTTGACCACCCATCTCAATCTAGCTCCGAGGTTAAGGAAAGAGTAGAGCTGTACCTCTACTCCCCATCTGGACCTTCGTGGCCTGGTATAGAGTGGACTTTACTTTTACCTTGACACATTCTATTGACCTCAGATCTATTCTCTAGGAAGCTGATATTTTCGTAATAAATACCGAGATATCCGTTTTGCTATAAATGTAAATTTCTACGGTATAATCTATGGAGGTTTTTTAAGACCGTGGGAACGATAGTTGACACAAGGTTGTAATAATCATGGGGTTATTATCAGGAGAGTTTCACCTAATGTGCAATGTAAGCAGCTGTCCAGGCACCCTAATTTTAAGGGCTCCTACCGTGTGAGCCTCGGAGCAATGTACTTAAAACTGGACTTAGTAACATTGAAGATTCAAATGACGATCTGGTGAAAAGTCACTAAAATTTCAATTCCAATTTGCAGAATTAAAGAAGTGTCACTGTCTTTAAAGCTTGTTTGAAAAAAATTATACGTTTGTGTAGGTTAGTTCAGGGTGAAAATTCGATTCATATATCTGCGAAGTGGAAACACAAAGAACATAAACGTGTTTTTGTTTTGGACATTTGACAGTTAAGACTTATGGTTTGAAAGTAAAAAAATCGAAAGTTTCAAATAGAAGCATGTCCCCGTCAACACACCACACTTATTAGAAAATAGGGGGGGCTGCATATTTTGGCCTTTATAAAACCAGACCCAAAACATAATTTTTTTACAGAATTAGCAGTATAAATCATAGTGCCACCTACGTTACGTGAAACTGGAAATTCCATGCTTTTTTACATTCCACATATCCTACATTGAAATATATTTTAACATTCCACATACGGAATGTAACTTGTGATGTAAAAGTTAAGATATATATTAGTACCATAATTAAAAGACACTATCGAAGCTGCTAAACATTCACCGGTGCTGAACTTCAGCAACGTAAAGGAGAAAAGATCGCAGATATCAGGAATTCAAAATAGTTCAAGTAAATCAGACCACAGAAGGATCACACTCCTTGAGGCGCTGCAAAGGCTTAGTATTTTTGCCAACTGGCAGTAAGATATATGACAAAAATAAACATAAATATTCCAATGCTCCTTTGCTTGCTGCTACACCCAGTTGGTTGAATTTTGTGTTAGAATAATTGGGCTTCTTTCCCTCGCAAAACATTCACTGCCCCCTGTTTCAAATTCCACCCTCCAAGTTTTGTAATCCCATGTTGAATGTTAGCGAGTATTCAAGGGTTGATGACACCGCACATTTCGGAACTCAGCTGTGCAGAACTGTCCCTCAACAGTGACCTTCGTCACAGAGGCAATTCAAGAACCAAGATAAGTAACCAGGATATTCAGGAATCCTCAGTTCTTTGGTACGACACGCCACCTCACATGCTTAAACATTATATATTATTCGGTAGTCAGTCGCGATTAGACGAAACAGGATAATATATATATTCTATAAGTAAAAGTGTATTGTGGTGTAAACTTTATAAAGGTTTTTTATTTTGTTTAAGCATATTAAAAACATCTAATATTTTCATTGAAAAATTGAAAAGATAATAATACCTAAATTTCTTGACCTACCACCAGACGACAGTGCATTCGCGGCTCAAGAGTGCATGAAATCATGCTTCACTCTAAGCAGAGAAGCTAGTTATACTAAGAGGTCACCTTGTCTAGTTTGGTAAAACCATTTTTTAATTTTTCCACCAACATCCCTAATCCTCACTACACATGAAGACACTAGTTCTAAATGTACACTGGTGTAGACAGTGTATAATTTCGAATTCAGAACCTTACTGCGAAAAAGTAATACAGATTTCTTTACCCACCGCAAGATATGAGTCCGAATTCTGAACATGACTTTTAGTATGCCTACTGCCGAATTAAGTTATAAAGTTGGTCGTTGTTGCGACGATCCAGTCTTTCATTCGTAAGGCTTCCACTTATAAATAAATGTTTCTAACGTATTTATTTCTATATGTTCCAGGAAAAAGAAGTACCCGGCGAACCATTAACGCCCAAAGACTTCGAAAATGCCGAAAAATTGGGTAAGCAGTACGTCCTCTGTGACCGAGAAGTGTAGTTTCAATATCGGTGCAGAAATCCCAAATCTGCTTAGTTATAAAAGTGACAGATGATACCAGTGTGACCTCAGCGCAAAAGAAATAATAAGCCTGCTAGGAAAAAAGGCTGCGCAATGAAAATGTTGACTCCAGAAGGTTGCAACACGTAGCCAGCAAAACTTCGATACTTTGATATTCAGGTTTCAACGCAGTAGTAACCGAGAAAATTAGAAACCGGTTCGATTAACAACCGAGATTTTTAGATCACATAGATTTACTTTGGGGTAAAATTTCCCTTGGGTTTAATTATTACACTTGCTGAGGGTTGTGGAGAACGTGGCGGAAAAGCCCCATACACTGATTGGTTTAGCTTCAAGTTCTGACCGCTCTACCATAGGAGAAACAGGAATCGGTATCCTTTGGATAGGGAACACGCTTGGATGAAGGCGTATTCCTACGTACAGGCGGGAAGGAAACTGTCTGAATTGTCTAGCCCATAGTCTCTACAGGTAAAAAAGAACAGACTATCAGGATAGCAGGTACTGAGAACATAGATCTGTCGTCCAACTCTGGTTATTACAGCCCGTCCAAGGAAAGAAAATAATATTATATTAAATAGCACAGTGAATATTTTCAGTGTTTATTCGATCGGAGGATTTGGGCGTTCCTGCTCACAGGTTGGTCCACACAATAATGCATGAGTTTCCTTCACGTTTGCGCGTCTTTATAAAACTCATTTCAAATTATAATATGTCCATACACAGAGAAACATCTCGTATGCATTGGCAGTTGTCCGCCTGAATTTTCTCGTACTAAAGTGTGGTGAGAACAATTTTGCTCAAGCGGTAACATTTCTGACTTGTATTCGAGAGACAATAGGTGTAATTCTCGGTGGGAACACCGACTATTTTAAGGGTTTTCGTGGTCTTATTCTGTCCCTCCAAGGAAAACAATTATGATTACTTACACTTGACTTAGTTCCTCCCCCGAGCAGTGACTGCGACCAGCTCTTTCTAAGGGAAATATTTATATTAGGTGTTGTCAACAGTTCCCATTTTCGAACACCTAAGACGACGGACAGAATCCATTTAACTCTACTCTGTTACGTAATTGTTATTATATTACTGCATGTTTAGAAACGCGCTGATAACTGAATAATTTATATTTAACCATCAAAGGCGTACAATAAAGTGCGATTTACTTAACGGCAACAATGATATGCTAGGACGTGCAGAGAAAACACAACAAACATCTAATTCACGATGACCACTCTCTTGGTTATGATTCGTGCCCATAGCTCTATAAAAGTAAAGTGCTAACAGCTAAATTGTCACTGACAGTGTGTCTGCACTTGTTTTTCTCTCCTTTTTTTTCTCTTTCTTTCAGCCATAATTTCTCTGTGCACTCTATGATATAAAGCTCTTTCCTTTCCCGCTGGCGATCAAAACGAACAGAACACAAGAAATGAAATTTAGAGAAGAAGTTTAATTTTATCAGAGCGCATTTGGCACGTTGGGCCTACGCTCTGTTATACATTCTCCATTCTCTGACACTGTTCTTCTGTTCGCTGTAGCGGAAATTTCTTTTTACGATTGTATTGAAGAAGCTGTTGAAGCCCTAGTACTTTGACCAAAAAATTCCCTTCTTTCAGCCTTCAAAGTCTTGAAACTAGAATAAACATTAAAGCAGCAATGCAGTTTGTTACTGTAATTAGTGAATTCTTGTTACACGTGACTTTATAAGTAAGACAGACTGATTCTCATCAATGAGTGGATATAGACGTACATATTACATTTTTTCCACGAACAAATTGAAATGGAGCCCCATTCAGTTGCTGAAAATTATTTTGTCGCGGTTTTCGAAACCGGTGAGGGATCATCAAAACTGCGGCTGAGAAAATGGACCATTATCACCAATTAATTCTAGAAGAAGGCAAATATTATTTTTCCCTCCTTCCCGTATTTCTTGTAAGTCGTAACGAATTTTTACAGGTACTATTCTATAGGGTTCTGACGATGGGACACGGCATCTGAATTTACGAATTTTAACACACTACGTTTCAGGAAAATTATAGGTCCCCGTCTTTAAGCTTTCTTTACAAAAAATAAAATGTTACTACATAACGCCTATTTACATTCTGATTAAGCCCGGACTAAAGTCGAATAACTGAATGCAACATATCTCACTAACCGAGTAAAAGCTATGGCTATGCAAAGCTCACTAGACATCAGATACAAGAAATACATCAGTGGGGACTATACATACTTTCTTTTACTAAAACTACTTCAAATATTTAGTTCCATTATATTATTTTCTAGCCGCGTGTCCATCATAAGACGGGCTGCCATAATATTCACGCTCTACTCCATAGCCTTTTTCATCGGTCGTTTCTTTGTTCTTTTGGAACCTATCAAGCATTGACTTCACCTACCGTTAAGCTGCCATGCGGCTGTGCTGTGTTGTGTTACAAAACTTATTCAGTAACCGTGGCAACCACGGTGTGAATTACTGTCGAATACTTTCGATTATTATTGACTTGCATGTTATTCACACGAGTGGGCAGCTAGGTTTTTTTGGCGTCCGGGGCGAGAAATCGCAGTGGTACTCCTAGCGGAAATTATGGAACAAAGTACAGGCTTTTATTACAATTTCTTTTATTTGGTTGTATAATTTAGATTTTTAAAGCGCCCTGCAGCGGTTGCACCACTCGCCCACTACCCACAAGCTACGACGCACGCAAACATAGAGTGAGAGAGCCATGCTGTGTTGTATCATGTGATGTATTTCCGTCACACTGCCTGCGAAGGCACACAGGCAATTCCAGTTATGCTCAGGGTATGAGACTAGATACTTTGTTAGAATACGGGGAAAACCTGTACTAACAGTTTCTATTATGTTCTACGAAAATCCTACCCTCTGCTGTAGCGCCGTTTCTGGGCTACAGGGAAGGAGGCAAAAACTGCTTAATGCAGACTGTTTTGTACTGGCAACCTCATGCTGTTATAATGGTTATATCAAACTACTGAGATGAGGGGAACGCGAACCCAGCAAGGAAGGAAATACGTGCAACATGTTGGAAACTCTATTTACCCTTCCTTCATCTGTACTTCGTTTTGTACGCGGTTTATTGCTGAGAGCTTCAAGATGTTCACTGAAGAATGTACTAGCACGTTGAAATTACTGTTGTCAAGGTGAAATTAAATCTCCATATTATGATAACACATTTTTACAGAGATTATTGTTCCACCACAAGATGAAGATTCGCCAGATCCTATACTATCTGCTGGTCTCTTTGAGGGTGATATTGCTGGTGTCAACGTGTCCGATTTCAGTTCATTTGAGAAGAATGCCATCAGAGATATGAGAAAACGCTGGCCAGGAGGCATTATTCCTTATGTCATCTCAAGCTCTTTCAGTAAGTAGTAACGCAGTACATAAAGTTTACTTGATTGAAAAAATCCCTTCACGTAAGGCCTACTGTAATCCAAACACGTACACTCCCCGACATATTCAATAGCCCCTTAAGGACGTCAATAACCAGGAAAGGATTTAAATTCCCGCCACATATCAAGCTGGACGGAATTAAAATTTTTGTATCTGCACCTCGGTGTTGCTGTTTGCTAAAATAGGATATTTTAGAAAATTTTAGTGCTATTCATTGCAGTTAAAAGTTGGTTGTATTACTTTTTACGCCTTTTACACCTTTAGAATATCAGATAAAGTAAGCTATTCAAATTGTCGATTCTTTGTGAAAATGAACGCAGTTAAACCCCACGAAGTGTAACGATGTGTGACTGACCTATACACACACGCGCGCGCGCGCGCACGTCGTTCTGGCAACGTAGCTGTGTATCTTGTGCCCGAGCCCTGACATAATCCCGAGAGTAGCTACTCATTTATTTTCCTGGTACCGTAAAATAACCAGAGAGTTCAGGAATCTACACTTTCACGTGAGTCACCGTTTGGATGAATGGAACTTATATCCACTATAACAGCGACAAATCAAACAGCTCCACTGCTCCAACTCAATTTTCACTTTGAGCGATTCTCAGTAGTGGAGAGCATCAAACTGTATCACACAATGTGACACAGTTTGATGTACAGATAGACACAGAGCCCGACATCACAGTCTACACAAAAGTGAAATGACCTAGAGGTCTTTCCTTGAGAAGAACATACGTTACATATTCGAGAGCGACCCTTGGCAGGCCAGTAATTTGAATCCCTGAAGTCCAAGCAAAAATGGCGAACTTCTCGTGAAGGCTGCCGACCACGGCTTGAATTGGAAGGACGTGGGTTTATATCCTGTGAACATGGATAAAGCACCCCACAAGCTGTTCTTGGAACAATTTCTGTGTGAGTTACGCCCCACGCTTTGTGAATGATGATGGTGGCGTTCAGGATAGTTAGATCAGGTAGGAGGATGAAGAGATTTTAGGCCATTCCAAGTCTTAAGGGAAATGCTGTAGCTGTTTGCCATCATATCACTCAAATCGACAAAATCCATACTCTTAGTGTAACTGTTAATGCACACAGGCTTTGACACATTTCCTTCTTCGTTCACAAAATGACCTGATACTAGGAGGTTCTTGTTGGTGAGGAGGTAAATTTACCTCTTTTCTTTCCAACACACACACAGCACTTGTGCCTCCTTTCACCTTACAATCAATGTCACCTTTCCACAGTTTTAGTGTCTTTAGCCCACAGTTTTTTGGCATGACCTGCCTGTCGTGGTGAACTGTGCCACAACAGTTTATCTCCCATTGTGTAGGTCAGAAAACAGTTGTGGTGATGAAAAACTGATTATCCGTGAATAGTACGTTCCTCTTTCATCAAAATGTAACAGTTTAGCTGTATGTCTACAGAAAGTGTCACAACTTTCCTGTATAGTGTACACCTTTAGCACTGTAATGTTTGGGCTCTATAACACCAGGTGAATACCAAAGTTTCAGCATAAGATGTTGCATCTGTCTTTGGGACAAACTCGATTCTGAAGACGGAGACAGAATGTCCATTGGACATGTTGTTACACACCTACCATATTACACAGCATCATAACTCAGAAGGCCATGAAATAAATATTCACTTCTGTGGAAACCACATATTTCAATGTGTATCTTGTGTACTGAAACAATTTTGTGATAGGAAAGGATATTATTATCTCCATCTGTTGGAACTGAAATTTTGTGCTTCTATATTATTACAAATTATGAATAATAAAAGTATTGTTAACCCAAAATAGTGACACAGCATGTAGCATACTCAACACAAAACCTTACCTTATAGAAGTAAAACAATGAGGGTCCCTCCAAATGTAAAATACTGAGAAGAAATATTGAAAATTAATTTCAAAACATTATCACATTTTTAAACTTTCAGGCTGTGAAGCACAGATCTCAACTTAAGACAAAGTAATTGAATAAATGTTGATCACAAATAAGAGAAAATATGAAACCACTGCACAAGTAAGTTTCATGTCTGGAGTGTTGCTGGGAAAACTTTACCTCTCTCTAACTACCGCAATATGATTTCAGATACGTATGAGAGAAGTGTGATTGCAGCAGCAGTCCTGGAATTTCATGCTTATACCTGTATACGGTTTGTCCCTCGCACTACTCAGCGGGACTTCGTACATCTCCTAAAAGGTTCTGGGTAAGTGAGAACACATTTAATACCAGGATAGGTGCAACATTAATCTGTTACACTCTGTCAAATGACACAAAAGTGAAGTTATCACTGTTCAGATTGTAAAGGGAATGGGGGAGGGAGGGGGGCAGATGAGCACCCAAACAGGGGCTGCTGGGCTACAGCCCTTCCCAAACTGAAATAAAAAACAAACGGATATTGTAAACATGATAATACATGTTTTACGTATTTTACCCTTGAGCATAAATTAGCCACTGGGATTGGCTGATGACTTGTATATTGGAATTCTGAAAAATGAAAAGAAAAAAAATCTTAGGAAGTCGTAGAAGAACTAAAAAAAAAAACAAAATGATTAGTTCTTATGATTTAAATTAGGTGGGTGAGTCACGGAGTTCTACGTTCATGTATATTAAATCAGTTGCAAAGCATGTTATGTGACAGTTACATTTATGCCATGATTTGTAGAAGATAGTTAATACAATCAAACAAAATTTTCTACAGCCTCAGCGTCAACCCCACCAAATAAAAAATTCTGGGTGCATGCCTGATAGGGAGAGTGCAGGTACACCTCTAATGATTCTTAACCTTGGCACTAAATTAGAGTGAGTGGGAGCTGCACACCTCAGATGCTTTACCCCGGGAGAAAGAGTCCATGACAGAAGCTGGGTGGTCCCCACTTTCAATCTGTACACTTGTGAGGAGAGAAAAATTTCATGTTTCTGCCTGGAAACATAATAATTTTCCTTGCATATCCAACCTGTCACCTAGTTATTATACTATCTACATTATGCCAGCTGGCTTCAAAATTAGAGGGTAACGGATATAAGAATTAAATTTAAATTATGCAGTTAGTGAAACAGTATTACAGAGCTAACAGGCACAATTAAGCATACCAAACCAGCCCTAGTAGAAGAGCAAGAATACCCAAGTATATGCAGTATTATGAATATGAACATAAATACTTAGAAAATTACTCTTTGCTGCCTCCCAGTTGCAGCAGTCTGGTTGGACATTTTGGTGGTGGACAACAAGTATCCCTGGGAGCAGGATGCTTGTACAAAGGCATTGTGGAGCATGAGCTGATGCATGCATGTGGCTTCTGGCATGAGCAAAGCCGTGGAGACCGTGATGAATATATTAGCATCCTCTGGAATAATATTATGCCAGGTAAGATGACATTCAGTTTCATTCCTTGTTGTTACACTCCAAATTGGGCCTTAACCTCGATTATGATTTCTACAAGTCATTTTTGGAAGTATGTTTACATTTACCATAATTTTAAAGTAAAGTAAAAGTATTTGTGATCTAAACCAGTTAAAGTTCACATGTTTTAGAAAACTGTTAAATAACTTTTAACTAAATACTCTAAGTTTATTGGTAAAAAAATTAATAAGTTTGTGTATTTTACTTTAATAGTCAATATACTGTGTTGATATGCTAACTATGGCAGTAAATTTCCAGGAAAAGCCATAACTACATAGAAACACGTCTGGTCTACATTTTCCAGATATCGTATCATATCATTTATTTTCACTCCGTGGATCCATACAGGTTTACAAAATCCATATGGATATGGAAATAGTCATATTTGCTTAGGAAGTCTAGAAGTGAATTCAATATAAAAGTGCACAATAATTTTAGTTACTAGGTCTAGTACAATATTTGATGTTTGAACATAACATAAATTATTTTAATACAAACAGTAATAACATTAGAGCACCAATTTAAAAGATAAAGTACTTACTGGCCAAAAGAATAATTTACCACATCACTGTATAACAGACAAAGATTAGTACATTCATGTAGTTGTGTTACATACACAAACAGATCTAAGATACAGATTAGTAGATAAAGAAAAAAGGAACATATGTGCATATCAACTTCATGTGCTAAACTTTCAAATACCAATCCAAATCATATGTAAATATATTTAACTTTTTTGAAGTTCATAATATTCATCCAGAGATTAAAAGAATTTTTATATAACAATTTCTGTAACACCGATTTCAATTTCTTGGGATTATCAGATTTTATTTTTATGTAAGTAGAAGCATATTACACACCTTTACACCTAAATTGTACACTCCTTTCTGTTATTTAGCCAAATTCACAGAAGGTTGGAGAAAATTTGCATGTTGCCTAGTGTCAATGTGATATATCTCAGAATTTACCAGATATGATTCTTATTTCTTATCATAAACAAAAGGAGAGAAAGAATGTTTTGGGAAGGGAATGGTAAGATTTCTAAATTAAAAACCAATTTTCTGCCAAAGTCACTACTTCTACAACCCATAATGATTCTAATAATCTTCTTTTGCAAACTGAAAATCTTTATACAGTCTGAGGAGTGTTCCCAGAATAATAGACCATAGGTCATTACAGAGTGGAAGTAGGAACAGTAAATCATTTTGAGTAATTTAGTGATACATACGGTTTGGCTGGCTACATAGCATAACAAGCAGAGCTTAGTTTAGACTTAATACATTTAATGTGTGTTTTTGAGGAGAGATTATTATTAACAAATAGTCCCAGAATTTTTTTTCAATAGATGTCTATGTTTGCAGTCCTTTATGACCCATGCTCCTTATGAACCATGACTTAGGTCTGTATCAAGTGTAATTAAGTTTTCACAACTCTTAAGCACCACAGACCAGTGGTATTTGTGACCAGATTTATTTATTTCAGACTCAGAACTGACATCAGCCTGTGTTTTCAGGAATAAAAATTGTTCTTGCACACAGATTCCAGCAGATGATATTGTTAGTACTGATTAGAAGACATAGCTATGCTGCAATCGTACTGTATTTAGGCACAACAATCATTGCACTTAGGTTCCTCTGGAATTTGAATAGCCCTGTTCTTAACTTTATGTTAAAAACAAGAGTGGTCTAATATAGTACCCTGGTGATAGAATCAGAAAAGTGCGTTTTGACTAAGAATGGTGTCTGGTTTGAATTACATGGCAGCTGCAAGCTTCAATATTGCTATTCATTTTGACACATCATATGTATGATCATTATAGCAGAGATATCCTTGACCTGCATTATGTACAAATTTTTTACAGGAATGTAATGGCTAAGATATCACTCAGCTTTAATGTTAAAAGGCATTCACAACCATTCCGTAATTACTATAAGCATTCTTTACTGAATTCTTTAACTGTCTGCAATTCAACAGTCCCTAACACTTAGTACTAGTCAGTAACCTTATGCCCAATGTAAGTAGACCCATTCTTGTATGTTAACATCCATTGGCTATTGTTGAAGTCATGATGTGATATTGGAAAATTTCTGTTGTTTCCCCATAATGGAATGACAGAAACCATGAAACTACAAAAGTGCAGTATC
>Ga0131853_10005188_pt1 | contig 23476 bp, 13 predicted proteins | sample TergutLab28metaG_FD_92764 | JGI IMG/M metagenome (GOLD analysis project Ga0131853, IMG submission 92764) | Labiotermes labralis P1 segment gut microbial communities from Petit-Saut dam, French Guiana - Lab288 P1 (version 2) (version 2) | ecosystem: Host-associated > Arthropoda: Insects >...
CGCTTGTGAGTACGGTAATGAACCTTCGGGTTCCATGAAATGCGGGGAATTTCTTGACTAGCTGCAAACCAGTTAGCTTCTCAAGAAGGACTCTGCACCATGGAGTAAGTAAGTAAGTATGTACCTCAATCTACTGCCTGTATTTCCAGTATTAAAAAAAACTCCCTTCAAGCCTCGTAAACCAAATGTCATTCTAAATAATTTGACGTTATCACTTCATGAATTTCTGGTCTTTTCTGTAACCTCTGACTGTTGTGTGTATTCTGTTCTATTAATTTTCTTGAAAGAAAATATAATTTCCCATTTGTCATAACCATTAAATAGATAGTCTGCTTCCTAACAAAACTAAATTATTTCACACTTCTCTCAGAGGTGCATAAATCTATGCATTCAACCTTATTTCCCTTTCATATATCAAGAGTTATACGTGTTCTGCGTTCTTAAGTTTATCTGTAGAAGATAATATAGTAATAACATAATGACACCTTCCTTTTCACATCATTATTCCACACTGAATACTTAAAAAAAAACAGTTTTCTAACCCTTTCCTGTCTTCATGTAGCTAACTCAGGAAATTCAAGTTTCTGCTGCCACACTGTGGCACAGTTTTATCAATAACTATCCACAGATCACATGCATTTAATTTGATCTCCTTCTTCCCTTCCCTCCATTCCTCTTCTATTACTCTGTTCTGCAGTCTTCCTCAACCAAGTAATGCTTGTATCTCTGCTTTGTCCCTCGGTTTTATCACTTGGTTTACCAGTTTTTGTGGGCCTGCTATGTGGCATGTGCTGCTGATGTGGCCCTCCTTTCACAGCAACTGATGAAATGATAGTCAAGGAAATGCGTGTTCCAGCGTTACATCAATTTTGAGTATCTGAGATAGCTAAAGAAAGGTACTGAAGAGTGTTATTATGCATACAGATGGTACCTGGTACTGGTGGTGTCCCACAATTTCAAAGAATTCCCCTCCCTGGAACAGAATTTCTTGAAGAGGAGCCATTGTATGTAAATGCAAAGCAGTACAGACGTATACTGAAGAGGAGACAGGCACGTGCAAAACTAGAAGCAGAAGGCAGGATACCAAAAGAAAGACCAGTAAGAAAATGTTTATTATTCTTACTTTTATTGCCCTTGATAAAGTGTTGTATTGAATACTATATGCTCATGAATATGTTATGCATCCAAAATATAAAGTCCAGAAGACTGTGTGCAAGTATGTGTGTTGAGTATGCATGTAATGTAACACTGGATTCCCCTGTCATGTTGGTTGCTCTTGCTCCACTGCCTGCTCACATATCTTCTAGTGCCTATGTGCATGCCTCCTATTCCACCTCTTACTCTCTCTCCTTTCTTAAGGTAATTCATTAATGAACCTTCATCAGGCATTATTTTACAAAAATTTGAAAAACATAATTACATGCGCAATGTGCATTATAGTTTCGGGATTTCCCTAGTTTATAATTATTTATTAAAGTTCACTGCATGTTTGATGAATTATATAAAATTCTTTGTTCTGTATATGATACCATCTTTGTTGTGCTTGCTGTTTAGATGATTATTATAGCTGTTCAGGTCCTGTTCGTATTCAATAAACACAATTTCATGAGATAACTGTATATTCAGTTGTTAATATGATAGGCATCAGGTGCTTTTTGTGTTAACAACATCGCTCAGGCGCAGCACTGAGCATAAATTGATAAGAATTTACATGAGCACATTGGAATAAATTATACATACTGTTCTAAAATACATATAAAATTCCTATAAATTCTAATTTGTGAAATGCTGAACTGCTTTTTAAGAAGAACAGTTTCTCATGAAATTGTGTGCACTGAACTGACCAGGAACTGAACAGCTAATGAATATACAGAATATTGATGTCACCCAAACCATCATAATCATCTAGTTAACAAACACAGCAAGGATGATATTTTATACGGAAAAAAGACTTAGTTTTGTAGAATGTTACAAACGTGATATTTTAATTAATAATTATAAACTAATGAGATCTCACTAACCAATAAAGCATATTGCATGTGTACTGATTATTTTTTTATTTTTATTTTTGTGGGTACGGTTGTACATTGTGGAAAAGTAATTTTGTTTTCTCTGTTTGTCTTATAAATCTAAAATACCTTGCTTTGTTTTATTGTCTAGGGAGTCAAAATCTGGGATGTTAGTTACGATGGTTTTTAATTCTTGTGTATGTGGGCTACCACCATGACAACCCAGTGTTAATTGGTTGGTAGCCTCAAGAATTGGTAGAAGTGAACTCAAATAAGTTATTATTATTTTTTTCTCACATATTGATTATTAGGTGATGGTCTTCCGGTAAGTCCAGCTCTCAACAAGAGATCAAAGCAGTTTACCCCAGCACTTTATGACTGATGTGTGCAGTGGAGTTTCATTTTGATGTTTTGTTCTAGTTCATTATTCTCACTCCCTTTGTATTTCTTGAATATGTTATTGGCCTTCAAGCAAACCTGGTGTGTGTGCAATCCTTTCTTGAGTTCGGGGTTCTTTTCTCTTTTACTTGACCTGCTGTACCATTGGCAGTTGCATACAGAAGTTCGTTCAATACAGTTAAGTTCAAATAATTTCCTTGCATGATCTTTGTTAATGACATTTTTGCTGCTGCAATTTCATGCTCTATTACTGTAGTAAGATGGATTTTATTAAGCCTTGTATGGTTACTGATCTGTGGGTTCTTATTTCAAGCAGTTTTAATTTTATCTTATTTTCCATGTCTTTTGCTTGTCTAGCACTATAAGTATCTGTCATTGACTGTTCTTATACAGTTGTTTCTTTAGCTGGTTGTTGATGGTCTTCAGTTTGTTGGAAGGGCTTAAGGGTTTTGCTCATATGGAGCTGTGGTTATTCCAGTCATTCTGTTGACATCTGCATGAATCTGCTTGACTTCAATCCCCGAAAGTTTTTCTTCTTTGAGCTTGAGTTACCTTTAATTAGCAAGAGCATTAGAATTCATATAGGGAAATATATCGTGGTTTCTGCTCCTCCAGATCGTGAATGTGCTGCTTGTTACACCACCATTGATCCTTTTAGCTGCTGTGTAATTATAGCATAATATCACCTCCTTGTACTGCTTTGTCATCCATTTTTGTCTTGTAGTACTTTGTGTTGGTTCAGACATTGATGATGTTGATCCAGATAGGCCAAATTGAGACACAGTCTGGGTTTGGGTACTATCCAGTTGTGTGCATGCACTTCTTAGTTGTTGTTACTACTGTTACCACTACTACAACAACTACTACTACTACTACTACTACTACTACTTTTTTGAATAAACATAATTGTGTTAGGTAAAATAAAAAATTCCTGTGTGGGGATATTAATGTTTTATTAGGGGCTACAGAAATTTCTTTTAAAAGTCTGGATTTACTGAAGAGTATCATTAATATTAAATTGGGTTAATTTATTTGTCATGAACTCTGCTAATTTATGGGCAGGGGTATTATTCCAATTAACAGTGGGTCTTACATGATTTTCAGGTGTATGAATTTTGACAAGAACTTTTATGTATGGTGGAAGAGACTGAGGTTGATACATTTCCATATATTTCCTTTCACTATCATTGTCTTACTAGAATATAATCATTTTCCTGTTCTTTTCTGGTAAACATTGGTTGGTTCCTTATTTAATGGAATAAAATTGTTGAAATTTATGAAGTCACGTATTTAATTGCTTTGGTCTTCAACTCCCCATATGATGATGAAATTGCCTCTTTTGGCTTCGACAATCATGGCTTTGTTGTTTTGTAGCTTTTCTTAATTTATGATTTTTTTCGTTTTTGGAATTTTGGTTAATTTTATACAAATTGTACTTACATAGATAGTCACTTTTCTTGGCTACCTGCCACCTAGAACGATCTTGATCAGCTATATGGAGGTAATTATTAGCAGTTTGTGCCTCAAGGGCCATGTTCCATGTCCAGTATTTAAGTAATGTTTCAGATTTTTATACAGAAGATGCATTTTTCAAAGTAGAATTCAGTGTTCATTTAATTGACATTTCTAGAATAAACTGAAACTTGTTCCTTGGGTTTTGCGGTTTATTTACTAATTATGTTGTGTGGCTGTTTATCTAGTCTTTTTATATTTAGTGTCTTTTTTTTTAGATTGTTACTCATCATATTCTCTATATAGAACTAGCTGTTTCCCCATTCATTAGCTAGATTTAGGTGATGAAGACAAGTAGCACAATAGTTACTTTTATTTGTGGTGGAACTTCTATTTATATTTTGGAACAGAAAGCATGTTGTATCATCAGTAATAAAATGTGTATTTGAATCATATTGTTTGAATGCAGAAAGAGTAATTATTTGTTGACTTTCATATCTTTTTGTTTCATGTTCCTGAAATCGGATCACGGGCCACATTACAAAACTAGAAGGGCCCCAGTTCATTCATCATTGTTGTAATCTCTTTTCAGAAATATCTCCATGAGTCTCGACATCGACATGCAATGAATCGCATCAGAGGAGAGGGTGGCAGGTTTCATTCTGGATCCGTTAAGAAACGAAATTCGTAAGTGAACTTGCAATTTGATATTTTTTTTCATGTTGACAGGAAACTTTTGTAGAAAGGCAATTGATTTTCAAAACAGTTGTAACTGTTGCTGTTCTTTGTGTGTGCCATAGCATTCAGAAGGAATGTAAGTGCAAACTTTATTGGTTGTTGTGTGGTAAAGGATATTTTGCATTTGTCTTCAATGGGAAATAATGTTTTTCTGTTTGGTAAAGTAGTTGGAAAATTATTTTGTGATTGAAACTGTGAAAAATCTTCCTTATATTATGGCTCCTTCATTGCCCTGTTTTTTAAGATTTAAGAGTATGCAGTGCAAGCTGAGTGTTTTGACACATCAACTTAGTATTCGTACTTGGTGAAGGTATGAGCAAAACATTTCTGATATGGTTCAGGAACTTAGTGTCTGTACTAGATATGTATAATTGAGGCTTTCTTGATGGTGTACATGAATCCATCCTTATATAAAAAGTATGATATTATATAATCAACTGAGGAAAATTTGATTTTCTGGTGGCAGTGAATATGAAAATTATCATCTTCTGGGATGTGATTCTGTTGAACCTAAAAATGGAGGCAGCAGGTTTCTGGAAACAATGGTGCCTTTCTACGAAACTGCACTGCATCACATCCCAGGAGATCATAATTTTCACCTAAGGGAGAAGCTGGCAGTGTCCAGAATGTGTAAATATTGTATGCAGGTAGAATTATTAGGGCACACAAGAGCAATGGGTAGGTATTAGCAAATGTCTAACTTACTTATTTTAGGCAGTGTTGGTTTTTAAACATAAGTTCGAAGTCCTGTGGCACCCAGTTGGCCTTAGAAATGTTACCAATGTCTGTAATTGTAAATAGTTACCTATCATTCCATCCAGACGTTGTCAAAAACTTGGAGAATGTTTTGAGACAAGAAGTGTTACTTCTAAAAGTAATCTCTCTTTTTTTTGTTCACTCAGATTTGTTACTTAGTTAGCATATTGGATTTTTGTGTGTGTGTGTGCGCACTCACATGCATGCGCATGCTTGGGTGCATGCGTTTGTTAATATTTTGGGTTAGGAGAGTGCTTTAGGGCCACTCAAGTTTCTTGGCTTGTTCAGAGACAAAGCCTGATGAAAGCTGCATAGGTAGAGGTAGTTAACTGATATATGTTGTCTATTGCCTGAGGATAGCTCTTCATATATGACACAACTGAGTTTGTGCCACCCTGCCTTTTCTCCTGAAGAAGTTAACAGTTCTAATTCCTGACATACTATGTTTTTTCTTGAATATGAGATGGTGGATAAAGTCCAGGTACTGGGTATTCCTAAGTGCAGTGTGCCATTGTGAGATCCCATTAGAAGTATGGTTCCATATAGGTTATAGGTTCTTCATCTGTTTTAGAGTCCATGAATGGTAGATTGAAATAATGAAAGACACATTTATGTATGGAATTTTGTAAAGGGTTGTTGTTGCACTTATAGCTATACTCTTAAAAATCATTGCTTCTGTAATGTTTTGTATTAGTATTCTGCACCACAACAGTCACAATGTAAGAAGTGGACTAAATATTCCTGTTACATCCACCAGCTCACAGGTTGACACAGACAGCATTAGCGCAGCACTTGTTATAGAGGTAAGATATTGATAATTTCTTTTGTTGTGCACTTCTTGTCACACCTCACACATCACAGGGCCAAAATTTTGTAGTTCATTTAAAACATTCCTTTGTACTTGTAGCATAAGGCCCCTTAATATTTTGTTAGCCTGTTTCCAACACTTAAGTTAAGAATTTTCATGCTTTTTGTTATAATGACAGAAATATCTTATTTAATATGAGTCTTGTTGCACAGAATTTACATTTGTCATAAGTTTTGTGATAAGTTTCCAGTATTCATTCATTAATTTGGTTATTTTTACTGTGCAGTGGTCAATATTCGCACAGAATGAAGGTACAAATGGTCACCCGCTATTGCGTTGGGAAAATAAAACATTAATAATAACATGTAATATATTTTAGACAGTTAACCTGTTATTAAAATACTGCATTAAAGTATTTATGTGTGTTGTGCTCAAGTATTGAATAACATTGCATAAATTCTTCAGTCTGGACTTCAACACAGTCATGTGACAGTCCTTGGCCCTTAAAGTCTTCTGAGATATGACAGTATGAAGTTTGGTGTGTACTTGCCAACTTTTGAGGGGAGCTTGCTGCCTCCACTTGAGGGCCAAAAAAGACAAAGTTCTTAAAACAATCTACATAGAACATTTTTAAGTGAGAAGTCAAGTGATTATTCTATTTCTCCTTCTAAAGCTGTTAGTGCATTGGCCCTCAACATTTGGTCACATTTCCACATAATTTGAGTATTTAACATTCAAGTTTCTTTTTCCTCTTCAGGGAACATTGAATCTGCAGCTCATTTGTACCCATGATTGTGTTGTGTATATTACAGTTTGAACACCTCACTCTGTGGAAATTACAATATTTTGGTAAAACCTCATTAATTTTAAGTGCTTGGGATTGGAAAGTTCAGCTTGAATTACACACTTCAAATTGTCCAGTTTTTTTTTTTTCAGTGTACACTTAACTGTTGTGTGATTGGTTGAGCCCTGTTATGTTGTAGGATATGCTTTTTTTTAATTGAGTAATTAGATCTCCCTGCATTTATTCGTAAACACCTACTGTGTGATTTCATATGATTTTCATGAAAATACAAGCATACAAACAATAATATGCATTTGTCAGAACTTGGACTTCCGTGTGCATTTTGTAAAAGAATTAGAATATACACTGACTAATATTTTATTCTCGTATACACGATTTTCTTTATATATTTATTAAAAAAAAAGTATTTGATTATGGCCATGTAGGCTGCAACATACAGTCCAGTTTTACGTTTGAAAACTTGTCAATATTGTTACAATAGAAGACATCCCTTTGTGCTTTTAATTCTCAAAATAAAATCAACTGATGTATTTGGTCAATACACAACAATATACATAATCATCAGCATCTTAGTATGGCTACATGTTTCAGTCCCTTCCTAGACCATCCTCAGGCCAACATTTATCTGTGTGTACTTCACATTATATTATACTACAGTATTTTAACTTTAAAAACTTTTATAAATGCTTTTATGCTCATTCTGTAAAGAGTATGGGATTCCATTATGTACATTGCGTACTGATAGTACCTTTTAAAGATAAATATTGGCCTGAGGATGGTCTAGGAAGGTACCAAAATATGTAGCCATACTAGGATGCTGATGATTGTGTATATTGTTGCGTTTTGAAAGAATACATCAGTTGATTTTATTTTGTCAGTATTGAGTTGTCAGCTTTTTTTTTCTCCTTATATACTGAAGTTACATTCTGTTTTCTTCCACTTACTTATTACTTGCATTGCGCTTGCAGCTAGGCCCATCAGAAGTTGTCTTTTGATTATAGGTGGTTGGGATCAATTACTTGACATTGGGAAATTTGTTGAAGCCATCCATGTGACCTTGGAATTCCTCTCACATGTGGTTTTACAGCTGTATGCAGCACATATGGCATCACTTTAGAATAGTGTAGTTAGTGTTTGTACAATATGATAACAAGACTTGTATGAATGTCAGTAGTTTAGCTGGGTACTCTGCAGTTTATTCTGACCATCTCAGAGATAACCAAAATTCAGCTAGGTATACATTTAATGTTTATGCAACTACAGTTGAATTTGGTTGCATCTGAAGGTCTCACTGGAGAGTGGAGTCTATTGTTTCCCTTCATGGATAGTCCTCACAGTTCCCTGAATGTTTTCTGCTGCTCAAGATCAATTATTTTCAGTGTAGTGGGGAGTGTCTCAGCTTTTAAAATAGACGGATGTTCACATAAGTTATCCAGAAATTGATTTGGTATCTTGATTTATTCAACTTTTTGCAATCCACCAATGTAATATAGCGATGAATTACAAAATAAATATATTTTGAGTTGAATGCAGTAAGAATTACACATAATTGTATGTTTGAACCCAGGGAATGTGCAGTGTGAGTTGGCTTTTAAAATTAACCGAGTTTGAATTAACAAAGTTTTACTGTACTCATATGTTCCACATATGATATATTGAACTCATGCTGTCTGCATACAGAACTGGTTTTGCCAGGATTGCCCACACAACATTAAATGTTGGACAGCCTTTATGTAGTGTCTTGAAACTTATTTTTGTACAGTATTATGGGGAATAAGATCTGAATTGTGTGAATATGCAAGGAATGCATTCCTCATCCAGAATAATTTGTATTGTTTCCAAATGAGTGACTTTGAAATAGTCAGTGTTCTTAATTTGAATCAATTGGATTTTGAAGTTCTGCTGAAGATACAGAACTTTGCCTTGTTAAACAACCTGTGAGTATGTAATTTGTTCACTCTAAGGATGCAGTGAGTGATTTGTCTTTTGAAGCAGCAGATGGTATTTTGTAGGATTTGTAATTTTGAAGATTTACATTGTGTTCCTGGTTAATGACACTAGGTGATTTGCGAGGTGGGTACCAGTGTTTCAGAACATGCTGTCTGCCCTTCAGGGGCCTGAAGATGGATTTAGTATGTTCCTCCAAAATGTCAGTAGGCACCTACCAGGATACAGGATGTTTTGTAACACAGAATGTACAGTGTGAATGCTATTTTGTTCCAAATTTACACAAATGCAATATCAGAATATGCAGATAAGTAGTATAGCTTACACATTCTTCTAATACCTGGTGATCAAGGCCTGTAACCAGACCGTGAACACAGTGAGCGCAATGGCTTCCACTGCAGGTGCATATATTTACATATATTTATATACTTCATTTATGTAATGCACTCTATTGCACAAAACATGTTTCATGAAAATACAATTTTTTAAAACGAGCAAGCTTACATATTGCAGTAGTATGCTTTGTGGATGATACCATGTGGCACCAGCTTTCCAAACTGTAGCAGAAGATGCCAGACACATGCCACAATATGTGGAAGGGTCATGATATTAGTGGAATCTTCTGCACCATTGCAGATGAAAGGCCACCAGGGAGTGGAATCCACTATAGCATTCAAAATAACATACTGACACTGTTGCCATAGTACTGTAACTGGAATGCTGCTGCATTCTTTATATGTGAATCTGTTACTTTTCTGTCATTGACTGCTCTCAGTCCCTGCCAATCACAACTGGGCTTTTTTTATGAATCAGCTTTGTGATACTGTTTTTATGAGGCTAATGTTTGATCAACATGTTTGTCTTTGATATTTTGCAAATTTTTGAGGGGTGCTGCCAGATTTTTAGTGGGTGCATTGCACCCACTTGCAACCCCCTGGCTACAGGCTTGCTAGTAATTTCTTTAGTTTAAGCCAGGACAGAAATTCATGCAGCGCAGTGAGTAACATATTTTTAATTCATTTATTTTTTTCCCAAGAGGATTTTATGACAAAGTGTTTTCTGTTTCAGAGTGGAGGCACAGCCTTACCAGATATGATCTCTGATCCCTTGTCTGTGGTGACTTCAGAAACACAGTAGAGCCTCACCTCCTCTCCAACAAGATGTGGTTTTATGTGAAGATATGTAAAAATGCTATTGTGTTCTTAAACCCATTTGGTAGTGTGGATCATTTTTGTGATCATTGCATAACACTCCACTTGCAGTACTGTGTTTAGAGTTCTTTGTTTTTTTGTATGAGAGAGTTAAGAACTTGCAGACATAACTGTTTGATTTTTAATTGAGAGTGTATAAAAAAAGCTGCTAAATTGAATACATAGACACAAGTGCTGAAAGGGCTGGAGACATTATGTGTGGTTCTCATCTGTGTATGAAGTTCCTTTTGTTACAGTTGCTTGTATTCTGCTGTAAATATTTGCACAATTCTGTATGAAATCGTATGTATATTTATTTATTTCTATTTTTTAAAGTTTCCAGCTCTTGGAAAGACAAGAACAACTTTCCTTGTTGTGGTCACCATACACCTCAGACATAACTTTGAATTTGAGCATTTGTTGTCAGAGTTCAGACACTCGTGGTTTGTCAGTATCAAGATAACATGTCGCATTTCTTCTTATGTTACTTGCTTATTTGAATATTCAGTGCCATATTTCAGTGTGCATTTTAGTTTTGATATTGCATACATACCACTGAAACATTGAGACCTATACAAAACATGTTCCATTTGGCACTGTGAAGGAATGTTGGAAAGAAACAGTGGCACTGAAAGTGGTACTTTATTGGCTAAGAGAACATAAGAGTCCTTCATTACTGTCCCTGCTTATGAACTGAATTTGTCCCCAGACTTGTTTCAGTTGAAGTTGCTATGAGCAGACTTTTTTTTATGTCCACAAAAAATTGCTACCACTTTTGGGATGGGTTCAATCTAGCAAAACTGCTTCTCTCAGAAATGTTCATGTGTTTCTGGGGAGTAGTCAGAACCATAGATAGGAATATAAAGAGTGTACTGCATCTTGTTCTGGGACATTGATACTGATGGCCACAAAGGCATGTGCACTGTCATGCAATGTGACTAGAGGAAAACAATGGGCATTGACAGTATGGTCTTGAGGTGCTGCATAGCAGACGATAATTTGAGCTTCATGTGTCACTGTCAGCATAACCTTAATCAGCTAAGTTTCTTCAGTGATGAGACTGGGTGTCTGTAATTGCTGGGGTCATATGACTGTGCCCATATGCCAGTAATCAAATCAGTTCATCCTCCTCTGTGTGGTAGTGTTGCAGTTGGACATACTAAATGCATATGTATACCACTTTTGCACTGCAGATGGGTGGTGACAAACCTAGTGTGATGTGACTTGACACATCCAAAGGATGTCTTTCAGGTTGTGTAATGCTGTTATATTTCTTGCCCCAGTCTCACCTGTTATTTGTAGCACTATCACTGCCTGTCCACAAGCAACATCGAGCTCTCCATACTGATTTGGGATGGTGGATTATCATACCTTCCCCATACTGTTACAAATGCTGACACCCACCATGCTAGTGTCTGATATGATATAGTTTTTTTCAATCAGGAGTCTTGCAGAGTGTTCTTTTGCAGCTTGAGTTTCTTACCTAGATATGTGTTGCTCCCCTGTAAACATGATTTTAGAATGCAAACCTTAAGACAACTTAACTTTCTGACTTTGACACGTGCCGCATGCTGTGTAATGTTGTATCAGTTCTTTTAGGTGTTCATACGGCCACTTTCTTATAGTCTTGTTTGATAATATTAGACATTCAGCCTGTCCTTTTGTAGATGTGTAGTCAGAAAATGAAGAAATGTGCTTTTTTCAACCATGAAAGAAGACAGATAATCAATGTGTTGATCAAATTCTTGAATTTGTGCTTGAAGGAAGGACTAAAATTAGAAGTTTTTACATAAAATGCCATTGACAGCACTGGGATACAAATGATTTTTATTACACTAAGGTTAATTGTGCTGTCATTTTTTCAGGAAATCTATTTTGGTGTTAACATAGTGCACAAATTCCTTACATTTAAAATACTTTTCTCCTATGTTATTGGCTGCAACTGTTTGGCAGTAAATAGGCAAGGGTAAAATTATAGTGCCCATATTGATATTTAAGATTTATGCTTAAGGTTTTTAAGTTTGGTTGTCATTGTGGAACTGTCTGAGTACAGTGCTTGAAGTGGAGCAGTATGCTGTCCTGTTCCTGGTGGTATATGTGAATCAAACACTGATTCAGAATGGAAGGGTCCACATTGAATGGGTTTTCTCCACACTAATTTTCAACACATTCACCCTTGTTGTATGTAACTTCTGACTTTAATTTTTGTTTGTGTTTCAAACACTGTTTGTATATTTAAATACCTTCTCTTAAAACAATCTGGTAGTTGTTTTATGTATGAATTTTATTAGTGTTGATACAGTACACACATTTGTGTGTTATGTTATTCTGTTTCGATGCGAAGAACCATTTTCTATGGTGTTTGTATAATGTAGCAGCATATATAAAGATTCTTTTTGTAAATGTTGTAGTAATTTTGTATGGGTCTTCACATATTTAGGTACAGAACCACAAAATATTTTACAGGTATGACATGTAGAATAAGCCACAGAAATAATATCTGTTACTGCAACTCTACAATTCTTCAGTTCCTATGTTTAACAGAGAGCAAGCCATTGTATGTTAGTAAGTACAGTAAAAGTTGTAATATCAAGCACTGGACTAAAGGGTTGCTAGATATTGTAATTTTCTGGTATTAGAATTTTACACTTGATGGCAGTCTCATTAACAAACCTAACCACTTCATTTGTCTGAATATCCCGCCTTGTTGCACTTTATATTCTTTTCATCACTTACTTGCATAACTGCAGGTACATAAAATCTCAAACCCCAACAAGGCGTCAATATTTCACATCCTATTCACAACACTGTTGTTGCTAGGTGATGGAATAGTGAAATGTAATGGGTCTCTCAGTCAATGTCTGACTTACAGACATTTAGTGCCAGATATTGCAACTCTTACTGTAGTAGTCATTAGCCTACCTAAAATACATAGCGTTGTCTTTACAAGGTGCCTTTGTGAACATCCGTGTATCAGTATTTTTTATCTAAAATATCACTGTGACTAAAATATTAAATATTTGGACTTCAGAGAGCGGAAAGAATAGGAGGGCATTGAAGAATGTGTGAGGTGGATCGGTGAGGGTGTGATCTGGATGTATTTCCTGCAGATTCAGAATAGTGCCCAGTGATGGGCTGTTATGAACACAGAAATGAACCTTTGTGTTCTGTAAATGCAGTAAATTTCTTAACTAACCTAATGACTGACATATTCTAAAGAGGGATGGTACTCCATTGCATTAGCTAATATGGCATCTGAATCAACATGCTAGAAACATATTTTGTGGACTACAAATGACATTGTGGCTATTACTAGTGTATTCCTTCAATTGTGTAATTTCACTGTTATAAAGAATGCATTGCAGATTTCATACCTGATGTGTTCCTGGCAATGTGTATGAAACTCAGAAGTGTGAAAGTTGAATGGTAGACCCACGTGTTTGTTATAAGGGGATTCCATTTGGATTTTTTTTACTCATGAATGTTGTACAGTGTAGAAATGGTTATTGAATTACCAACAAATAAGTTACATATTAAATGTAGACAAAATAATTAATTTTAGAAATTAATATTTTACCCAAACTTCTATTTCTGTCATCTTATTTGCAGGGGTGTTTAGTACCTATAAGAAATTGATATTAATGTTGGAGAGAGGGGCTTGCTAATGCTATTGCAAGAGACCTAGCAGGAGATGAGATGTGATGCTGACTTTGATTGTGTTTTGTCAACCTCCATAAGATATTTTTCAAGAGGGAGTTGAACCCACCCTTATTCATGGGGACTTGACTTAGGCAAACACTCGGTGTTTGCTTGTCTGTTTGGTATCTCTGCTGCCTTAACAACAATTTGTTTAGAGGTTTTGCTGCCCAGACCTTTTGAGGAATGTTGTATGGTCACAGCAAGAACACATTAACCCTTCTTAGTCACCATCTTCTTTCCCACTTCCCATGTACTGTGTTGCAATACAGTTTTAGTAATGTGCCTTGAACGTGAAAGCCTTGTAAACCGATGAAGTGATGCTGTACTGTTTATTCCCCTGTTTGTCACTAACATACGTTTGTTACCACTGTCATTTGAGTCAAACGATCTTGATATTTTTATGATTCCAGTTCATCATTGTCCCCCTTTTCATGTCACTGTTTGTCTCGTGCTCAAGATGCGGCCTTCAAATTTTCCTTTGGCAAAATAATGGAGTATTGTGCCCAGGCAATTTATTTTCCTGTGTACATCACCCCACAAATCATACATTATTTTTCTACAAGTTCCACTGAAAAGTCTTTTTTGTTCCTTTGAAATCTTGTCTCTGATAACAGAAGCAGTCTTAACACTAACTGTACCATGCACAGTTCCCACATCAATGAAAAACTGTCATTTGAAATAAAGAGTTTCCAGATGCAATCTTGACAGGATAATAACCTTGGACGCAAAGTTTATTGGCTGTTTTGTTGTAAGTTATTATTTCAAATCTCAAGACGTATGTCTTTTTAACCGCTGCTTTATCTACGAGAAAACTGGCGTTGGTCTTTTGATCAAGTTCACATTTCTGATTGCTGAGATCCGAATTTCCTAATTTGGGTCCTTTGTGGCTGCACTTTTTTTTTAAACTCACGATGCAAATACATGTTTCACTTTATTGTCGCCTTCAACAATGTAATCAAGTGTCTGCCACATCGAAGACTTGAGGTCTGTTTTCAGCACTAATTCTTGTCTTTTGGGTGTAATGCTTTCCATTGCAATGTTTTTGATGTTTGTGTGACCATGCATCATTGATACAATATTATATACAGCCAACTAGATGCAACAATAACAAATTTTATTGATACTTACAATCATCTCAACATGTTTCGGACGATAATTTCACCCATCCTCAGGAGCACTAGACTGTGTTTGTAACTTATGGTATAGTGCATGGACGATGCTGCCTGCAGCTTGTCATCAGTAGGCAGCATCGCCAGTGCATTATACCACAAGCTGTAAACACAGTCTAGTGCTCCTCAACTTCTGTAGGGGATGGATAAATTCAAACAGTTTCTTTGAGGGAGGGATTGCGTTATGCAAGGTTTTTAGCTGTGCAGTGGAGGCTGGTATTAATATATTTTATTGATGGTTTGAAGCCCACATGTTCAGTCTTGTCAGCTTTCCACTATGGTAAAACGTGTATTTCAGTCATAAAAATATAGTTTCCGATATCTGCATCGGCGGAGGGCTTTATTTCGGTCATATTAAGTTTATGCACGCTTCTTATTAATAGTATCAGCACTTTTATTTTTTTCTCATTTGTAGGCGCCTTCGAAAAATTTCGAAAAGCGACTACTAGCTTCGTCATGTATGTCCGTCCGTACCTGCTCATGGAACAACTCGGCTTTCAATGGACGGATATTTATAAAATTTATTATTTGATTATTTTTCGAAATATTTTGAGAAAATTCAAGTTTCATTAAAACCTGAAAAGAATAGCGGATACTTTACATGAAGACCCATACACATATTGATCATATCTCGCTCACATCTTATGTTCAGTAACTTGTTTTTCTTTTTTTGTTCGAAAATCATACCCTTTATGAGATTTTACAGCCGGACAGGCCACAAGTAACAGTATGGTGCATGCGCATTACATGCTGGATAAATAGGGCTACAAACACACACTCAGAATATGTAATACTTACTGCTTTTCTACTGCAACAATGGTTGCACGAACACGCGCCTCAGTGTTATGCTAGCGTACATTGCCTGTCTTGTTATAAACTAATAGGGGTAAATGCAATGAAACATTTCAGTAACTGCTGCATAGACTAAGTTGGTGATGCTGCCGTCACCGGACTGTTGGATAGCAGGCATATTCGTCAGCTGATACGTAAAAGTCCTGATTCAGCTATGAAAGGTGGTTCATGTGTTGCAATATTCATGTAAAAAAGTGCGAGTTGTACAGAGGTGGAGGGCCGCACGTACTTCTACATGTTAAATTTTTCACATTGATTTTCATGATATGGCATTGTGTCCATTACAAAAGATACAAGTATTTCACATATACTGTGTCAGCATGCTGTTGGTGCACTTCCATACTAAATTTTATGTACCTAGCTCTTACAGTTCATTAGTTGCTGCCATCATACTGAGATCTAAAGCACAGTTTTCCACATCCGTTATTTTGTTTTACATCCTAAAATATTATTATATTTATAGGCATAACAATGTTCTTTTCTACCTAAGAATAGTTTAGTCAGTCAAGAATGTAGCTTCCTCATCTTTTTTGTCTTCTGTGGGTACACTATCCAGGAATGATAAGTTTCTGCCCAGTTCATGCCCTCCATTCATCTGTGTCCTTCGCTACTTGTCTCCAATTAACAATTCCCATCTTTCTTATGTAATTCTGTACATCATTTTCCATCTAGCCTTGGGTCTCCACTTAGGCAGTTTTTGGTGTATGCTGGCTTGGTGTGTTTTCTTGGTGGTTCTTGCATCATCCTTCCACTGTTGATGTTCCATCTCTCTAAGGTGTTGAGTTTAATAACGGTACCATTGTTGACGTCCTTGTATAATTTTTCAATAATTCGCCATTTATTGTCTTTTAGCACCAGTCCGAAAATGTTCTGTAATATATTCCTTTTAAAGGTCATTAGTGTTTTTTCAGCTGATTTGTTAATTACCCATGTTTCTGCACCATATGTTACTACTGGACGCATAACCGTTTTATACTGTTGACACTTAGTTGCTCTCTCTCTCTCTCGATATGTATATATATATATATATATATATATATATATTTAGACTTCAGTCATTGATTAAACTGAAATGGAATTTATGACCCAATAATATTCGGTGCCTTATTTCGTTGCTTATGTTGTTACTAATATCTCTGTTGATCCCAAGTACTTAAATTCATCCACAATTTCAAATACATGATTAATAATCTTTTAGGTTTCAGAGTGCTAATTTATGTCTTATTAATTGCATAATTTTGGTTTTATCTTCGTTTATGATGAGACCCAAGTTTTTGGCTTCAGTTTCAGTTTTATTAAAAGTCTCTCGTGTGTGCTTTACTTTGACTTAATATGGCTATATCGCCTGCATAAGAAAGTACTGTATGGTTTTTAATATACAAGTTGATTAAAAAATGTGGACTCAATTTCGTACGTCTGTATTTCCTGAAGTGTACATGGTATTTGAATGATCTACGTAACATTTGAAAGAGTAAGTCCTAAATTTTCAAATAACACCGCTAGAGCTCTCGCCTAGCGCACAGCCGTGCAGCAGCATCAGTTGAGAGCAAAATGGCTACTATGCGGCACAAGATTTTTTGCGTGTGTCAGAGGAGAACGTGAGACGAATTCAAGAGAGTTCTGAGCGTAGCCCACACAAGTCAACCCGTAGAGCGAGCACAGAACTTGGAATACCGCAACCAACTGTCTGGCATGTGTTGAGGCGCCGTTTACTGTTCAATTGGATCCATCTTTTTTAATCACCCTGTATTTCGTACCAATTAAATTGTACTGGGCTTGCCGAAAAGTCATTTTTATTGCTATATTAATAAGAGTGGCGCCACAGCTTCTTGTTTCAGACCAGTGTCTGAGGAGAATAATGTTGATGTTTGATTGTATATACAAATTGAAATTTCCTGTTCTGTTTTTAACCTTACCAATCTTACTAATTTATTTGGAAAACTTACCATTTTCATGCCTTGCCTCAGTCTAGTTCTGTGTATTTTAAATTTATATAGTAGGCCAACCAATGCACATTGGTCTGCGACATAAATGTAAAATATTCGTTTAGTCACAGATATGCAACACATTAAAGTTCTAGTCCTGTTTATTTTATCATACGCCCTTTGGAAACCAATAAATATGCGAAATCGTTTGATGCTGTATTAACAGGGCTGTTGACAGCGTCGTTAAATACATCAAGAGTGAGTAACAGGAGCATATTATATCATAGAAGTAACTTGGCTAGTAACAGTTGGGGGGGATTTACAGTGCCTCTCTTCCTTTGTAAACGGGTGACTCAGATGCCTCTATTCTGCCTCCCGTAAATCGCAAGTTTAACTTTTTTCTGTCTTTACCCCACTCAAAGAAGCGTTTAGAAAATATTTCTATTTTATTATTTTCCCCTTTTAAACTCAGTATCCCAAAAGGTGTTCTTAGGTAGAGTAAATATTGGAGGGATATTTGCGCCCCCCATGTTACTCCTATGCATTGTACCACTGTTGACAAAGTTATATAGTAATCGTTACGAACACCACGAGTCAAAGTGTCCTATTTCTTTCGTTTAATGTTTGGCTTTTGTGAACGATTATAAAACAAAATTGACATTTGTTTCCGCAGTTGGACTGATAGTGCTATGTACATGTCACAGGCAAGAGTTCAGTGGGGCAGGTGAACCGGAAATAAACCAGGCGTGCTGCGTGAGTAGTTTGTATTGCGTCGAAGGTGTAGAACAAAAGTGGTCGGTTGTCAGTGCTGTGTGGGAACCTGCGATTTAGTATTATTGTAAAGATACATACTGTCAAAGAAAAGCCAATGTGAGTTTCTTCGTCACTATAGCAATTGGAAATTGTCGATGAGGATAAGAAATCGTGCACATGTTCTCATATGGGTTGGGGTTCCTGAGTCGTGTCTGTTTATTGATTGGATGTCTGTTACGGAATATTGCCGCTAGATGGACAATTTAACGTCATGGTCACAGCAGTGAATCGGGTGATCGCACGCGGTCCGCAACATTATGGCAGCAACTACATCCTGTGCGTCTGTTATTATAGGTCTTCTGACAACGTATTACTATCGTGTTCCTTCTGTCCTTGCTATTCCGGAGGGGAAAGGTGAGTAACGTTTTTATAACTTTTACCTCTTCATATAATTGTTCGGATGGTGTTTATATAGTCACAGATGAATACGTTCAGGCGGTATCACATGACAGAGCGTTGCGATGCAAACTTATTTGATTTTGAAATAAAAATCACAGTGGCACTTGGGCTTAGTAATAGAAAGTGTTTACAAATGATCGCGTTTGAACTATGACGAAAGCAGTGTAAGTGACAGATTGAATATGAAGTGGCGGGCCGGAGATATTTTGATCTGTGGGATAAGCCTGTGCACGTGTCTGTCTTGGCAGTGGATCTGGCCCTGACTTCAGATTATGCAAACCAAATATTGTTTATATATATATATATATATATATTAGAAATTCTAAATAAGGAGCTTTTTGCTGTAGGATTCCGTGAACATAGCTTCGTGACGAAACTGGGCATGATGGACAGCGTGGTTGATTATTAAGGCAAACTAATAGGAATAAGAAGTGTATGTGCACTTTTACAACAAATGTTTGGGCGGGAATTTTTCATGATGAGTTTGCCGTCGATGGACTTGCAAAGAATTTTCGACAATAAGGAAGGAAAGTATTGCTGATAGAAAAACAAAACTATATATATATATATATATATATGTGTGTGTGTGTGTGTGTGTGTGTATAACTTTAAGTGCCCCATTCTGTCCTCTGTTACTCCATAGAGTTTCGCAAATATAACTAATGGTTAATTGTTCGGAAAAAATGTTTTATTCGACCTTGTAATTGTTCCATGCATAGTATTAGAGTCCGAAGAAAGGAGCACACTGTTTCAATCAGTGTATAATACAGGAAAATATGCGTTTATACATACAGTAGTGTACAGTTTGTAGAATTATATTCTTTGCTGACGTAAGTTCTCTGAGTTTAATGCAAAAAAAAAAAAATCTGGCTGTGCCCCACATTCGAAGTTCTCCTTGCTGTTGACATTTAGTAAATCAACCTTGTAGGTGGAATACAGCCAGTAGCTCTGGCATATCGGGTAGGCGCGTTTTGCTTGTCCCTTTCTTCGCACTTCAAATCCCATTACTCCACATCGATTTTCCAATCCCTCCCCCAGCAAAAATGTTGTTAAGACATCTTATGCGTATTGGACCGTGCATCATCTTGATACTTGAATAAAGGTAGACCAACTTGATGTCACTTATTTTATGTCAATTTACTGCTCAACATGTTTCGGATGTTAATACACCCATCTTCAGGAGCTTGAATTAAATTGACATAATAAAATAAGTGACATCAAGTTGGTCTACCTTTATTCAAGTTGTTGAGAGAGTTTCAGATACGTTACACATATAGATTCTAAGAGCATTAATATACCTTCAACCACTCTACCAAGCAAAGTGAATAGTTCACTTACTCTACCCTTATTGAAAATGGCTGCTCTGGACTTAGTTTAGCATGTAGCAGCTTAAAACTTAGTTGTGAGTGCCGTCTTGTGAACCCGTAGTACAATTTCCTTCCAGCGATATCCGCCTTTGTTGCGTCTGGAGGAAAATAATTTAATTCAGCAACATTACATGCCAGGAAGCGTCACTCGGTGGTTTTATACAAGACTTGCATTGCTCCAACCGTAAAAAAAATTATTAACCGATTGCCCTTCGGCGATAACTTGAATGTTTTGTCCCACAAAATAATTTTTCCCATCTAATTGTCCTACAGGTAGTTTTCGAAGAGCATACAAGTGACGCTGCGTTTAAACCGACATCGTCGTTTCGAACGCTTTCAAAATCCCTCTCTATATAATCAGGCTCACACCTTCCGTACTTTGAAACTTTTGTCATCTTATAATAGACGCTGGAAATTAATTCCTTCATAACCGTGCATGAGTACAGGACTTTCACATGCAACTCCGTTCAGGTTGCACACAATTATAGAATTTTTTTTAAAATTTATTTATTTAGATCAGCGATTAGTATACAATCTTATCCTATGAGCTAATGTGCGGACTGAAGGAAAGCTTTGCATTCCTCAGGGTGATGGTGAGGGGTCGCGCCCAGCGGCTTGACCTCGGCTATCTAAAATAGATCGGAGGGCCGAGTTCGCTTTAGTCTTCTGGGTTGGTTGGCATCTAGGAGCTGTTGTAGTGTGGGGTTTGGATGAGTGACTAATTTCCAGTGATGTTTGGCGTATCTGAGATGACGTCACGGACGAACGGGATCTTCAGGTCATCGTGTAGGGTGAGGTTTGTGACGTACCATGGGGCGTTAGTCATCATTCGAAGTATGGATGATTGGGTTTTCTGAAGGATGGCTTGACTTGCCTTGCTGGCGCAACCCCATATTTCAATCCCATACATCCATATAGGTTTTATGATGGATTTATACAGCAAGAGCTTATTTTCTAACGATAGAGGAGACTTCCTGCCAATCAGCCAGTAGAGTTCTTTTACTTTTAGAGCCACTTGTCTTCGTTTCTTGACTATATGTTCCTTCCAGTTAAGTTTATGATCTAGGTGCATACCTAGATATTTGGTGGAGTTACCAACCGGTAGTTTAGTGTCATTCATGTAGACTGGGGGACATAGCCCACAATTATAGAATAATGAGTAAACACAAGTGTAGACTAATTAACATTTTAACAACAGCCGGAAGAGTTTATAAAATACTGACCATCTGTATCGGAATGCATGTTTTCATGAATGGTCCACCGGTCGATTCGCGGAGCGCTGTGATGGGTTTAGCGAGAGCAATGTCTCTTTTTTTTTTTTATAAACTGAAGTTCCACAAAAATTAAAAACTAAGGAAATCCGCGTAGTAAATTATACAGTACAGAACACACCGTTAAGTCGTATACAGGAAAAGAACATTTCTTACGTTCTGTGATGATAAAATACACCTAGAGTCATAAGCCCAAAATACACCTAGAGTCATAAGCCCAAAATACACCTAGAGTCATAAGCCAAAAATACACCTAGAGTCATAAGCCCAAAATACACCTAGAGTCATAAGCCAAAAATACACCTAGAGTCATAAGCCCAAAATACACCTAAAGTCTTAAGCCCAAAATACACCTAGTCATAAGCCCAAAATACACCTAGAGTCATAAGCCCAAAATACACCTAGAGTCATAAGCCCAAAATAAGAGCACAAAGGTCGAAAACATTTGTAGCCAATTTTCTCAGTGGTCTTTTCACGTATCAAAGTAAAAGAACTGAACAAAATGACACGTGACTAGTTGCCGCTCCAGCAATCCTGAACGCGCATGCGCTATGAACAGTACAGGTATAACACACAGCGGAAATTAGGAAGTCATTACCACTCCACCTTTTGACGCCATAGGGTGGTAAAAAAGAAATAAAACAGGCCATACTGAACGAAGGAACGTTTTATTGTATTATTAGTGTACGTCATTACAACTGTTTTTATTACACAAGGTAATTACATAGGCTACATGTTTCGACTATTGAACAGTCATCTTCAGGCCTATTTTTACAGGTTAAGTCACAGGATGCTGTGCACACATTGGGATCCCAGTGTGTCTACATCAGTGAAATACTTAAGCCAGAACATTTGTCTAGGAAAGTAAACGTGCGAAGTGTGTAACTAAGTGGTTACAATACATTTAAAATTCTTTAAAAAAAATAGTGTATTGGCGTTTACCAGTTAAAAACAGGTCCCGTTACCATCTAATTCTTCCTTGGGTTGTGAGGTTATATTTGCTAGTGAAGCCGGAGTGTATCCATTGTTGTTGCTGCCCTGCGGGAATGCGCGTGTTGTATTATCTCACACGATAAGTATGTCTTGTAGAATTCGGGAAGGAACAAATTGGTGAGGCTCACTGTTTACTTAATTATGTTTGTATGGGAAGAGGGAGCTTCCTCATCAAGGTATCAATTGTTATAGCTGCCCCGCATTCCCACGGGGCAGCTATAACTATGGATACACTCCGGCTTCACTAACAAATATAACCTCACAACCCAAGGAAGAATTAGATGGTAACGGGACCTATTTTTAACTGGTAAACACCAATACACTATTTTTTAAAGAATTTTAAATGTATTTTAACCACTTAGTTACACATTTCGCATGTTTACTTTCCTAGACAAATGATCTGGCTTAAGTATTTCAATGATGTAAACACACTGGAATCGCAATGTGTGCACAGCATCCTGCGACGTAACCTGTAAAGAATAGGCCTGAAGATGACTGTTCAATAGTCGAAATATGTAGCCTATGTAATTACCTTGTGTAATAAAAACAGTTGTGTGGACGTACACTATTAATATCATAATACGTATCCAAGCACATCGTGATGATTCCATTCAAGAAGGAACGTTTAATTAAACTACATATTTGGAATCGGGTATATCAAGTAGTAGTCTGAGTCTTTAATATTAAGTTTGCACATATCCAATAAATTAAATCGTTATTGTAAATTAATCTTTAGACGCCTAACGTCAATTATAGTTGATGTACCGCACCGCTAACCTCCAAAGTTGCATTTTATATATTTATTCAACAAATATATGTACCGAATATTTTAAACATGGTGTATACTCTCCGTTTTTTTTCTCTTCAAAATGCAGTTTGTTTCA
>Ga0131853_10005189_pt1 | contig 23475 bp, 16 predicted proteins | sample TergutLab28metaG_FD_92764 | JGI IMG/M metagenome (GOLD analysis project Ga0131853, IMG submission 92764) | Labiotermes labralis P1 segment gut microbial communities from Petit-Saut dam, French Guiana - Lab288 P1 (version 2) (version 2) | ecosystem: Host-associated > Arthropoda: Insects >...
CCATATCTTGGCTTATAAGGCTATCAAGGCATTCGGCAAAGTATGGTTCTACATTCCAAAAAGGTACGATGAGGGATACTTTTAGCATAGATAAATAATAACATAGCTAATTATTTTTAGCAAGACAGTTGGTTATTACCGTAGGCACGGGCTAATGCCCCAACCCTTTAGGGTGTAACCACTGAGAATATTTTTGCGGCGGTTTTCGTGAGAAAACCTGCAAGCCCGCCGTAATACTCCGTTGCTTGCGGCGGAGATAAGTGGGTGATAGCAAAAACTTTATTGGGATACTATCTTTAAGATTAATTATCCAGCTTTACAACTTTGTCTTAAGCACCTTAGTTTGACTAGTGGTAATATTAATAGTAAGAGGAAAATTCTGCTGGTTTAATTTATAAGCTTCACCATCGGTGTTAAGTAAAATTTTACGGTCGTAGTTGTAAGTAAGCTGGTTGCTGGTAAATAAATCGGTTTCTTTTAAACTTCTGTGGTCGCCGCTGGCGATACGGTTTTTATAGATAATACGTTTTAATATAGATAAATAAGCTAAAGCGCAAACATTTTCGGTATTAGGGATAACCGTTTGGCCGCCGCCGTATTTGGCTCCACCCTGATAACCTACACAAAAAAGCATTAACTTTTTATTAAATTCGTGCGGTTGGTTATTAGTTAAGGTAGCTTTAATATGGCTTTTGCCTATACTATAAAAGCAGTTGTAAAATAAGGCCGCTACGGTTATCATTGGTTTATATAAGTTAGCGGCCATCTTGCTTTTAGCAATATCGGTAATATAAGCAATAAAGGCATCAATCCCCAAGCAAACGGTATTGGTAGCATATAATCGGCCTAGCCCCGGCACATCTATATTAATAATTTTGGCAAGTTCTTGTCGGCCTGATTCTGGGCCATAAGCAATTAATTGACAGACCTCATACATTGTTTTGCAGCTACTGCCATCGTTGCCTGTTCCCATCGGAGCTTTAAGAACTAAACTACGCTGTTGTAAAGCGTTATCAGAATTGGCCAAACTGCTGACAATCTCACTGGCTAAGCCATCACCGCCTAAGGATACGATAAATAATAATTTGCCGTCACTTAAGGTAGCTAACTTGGGGATAAATTCTTTAAAATCGCCAAAGTTGCTATTTTGCATGGTAGTTATTATATTATTAACGGTACCGTCGCCTGTAAAGCTGGCGGTAAATTGTTTAATGGCAGCTAAATGTTTACGATAAGCTTTGGCATTGGTAAACCCGCCCGATTTTGGGTTGCTTACAAAGAGTACATAGTAATTATTTAGCCAGCCGGCCTTTCCGGCAAGGGTTACAAGTTCGTTAATTAAATTGGTCATAATAATATAATAGCATTTTAAGATTAAAAGATAAAGAGTTAAGCTAAAAAGATTGTTTTTTTATTAAAAAAAGGCTAATATAAGTTAATGGACGAAGAAAACCGCCTAGAGATTGAGGCTGCAGAGGATAAAGAGGCTAGCGAACGTACGGCTAATGATTATTTTATGATGGGTGTTAATGCTTATATTTTTGAGGTTTACGACCAAGCGGCAGCTTACTTTACAGAGGCTATTAATTTAGAGCAAAATAACGCCCGTGCTTACCTTAATAGGGGCGATGCTTATCTTGAGTTAGCTGCTTATCACGAAGCCTTTAACGATTATATGATGGCTAGTTATTTAGGTAATCGGCAAGCTTTAACTTTAGCTTACGAAAACTTAGCCGAATTAGTAGAGTGTAAAAGGCTTAGCAGCAAAGATGAAGAACATTTTAACAAATTATTGCAATCAGCTAGTAAAGGATTACAGGCGATATAACTATGGCAAAAGATATAAACTTTTTTTGTGAAAATTGCGGAGCATTGGTTAGCGGCCAAGATGATAGGTGTGGCAAATGCGGTAAAAAATTTGGCGGAGTAAAATGCCCGCGCTGCGGTTATACCGGTAGCACCGGTGAATTTGCCGGCGGTTGTCCTAAGTGCCATTACCAGCTGGCCAGCGAAGCTAAAGGCAGCGATGAGGCTAGTCCCAACAATCTTGCTCAGGCTAAAAGGACGCGCGGCGAACGCCGTAGCAATGCTTGGCCGCTGGTTATTGCCATTACGGCTGTGGCTACTTTAAGTATATTGATATTATATATGATTAATTATGCTTAGCTTTTAAAAAAGGCATTGAGGGGACTCGAACCCCTGAGTGAAAGATTTGCAGTCCTCTCCCTTAGCCACTTGGGTACAATGCCATGTTTTAACTACTATATCGCCTTTATACTGCTTTGTCAAGAGGTTAATTTTGTCGAGGAGTGGCCAAAAGGTAATCAAATAAAATCAGTATGCTTGGGGTTATTAATCTTAAGGTTAATTCTTTTTCCTCTTCTGTGTATTTCCATTTTTTAGGGTTAGGAGTATATCTGCATTTACATGCATAACAATGCCATTGCTGGCTGCCCGCTTTAGTAAACCCACGCTTCATTTTTCATCTTTTCCACATTTCGGGCAACTTGGCTTTTTTTCTTTTCCCTTTCCTCATTTTATCATTTTCTCTATCTTTTTGCCACTACCCCTATTTGTCAATCCTTGTTAATTCTCTCAATATCGTGTATAATACCCCGTTATGGATAAGCCTCTCATCGTGCAAAGCGATTTAACTTTAATGCTAGATGTACACAATACCCTTTTTGATGAAGCACGGGTTGCCATCGGTCGCTTTGCCGAGCTGGAAAAAGCCCCCGAACATTTTCATTTATACCGCATAAGCGCCCTTTCGTTGTGGAATGCGGCCGCTTTGGGATTAACTAGCAGCGAGATAGTAGATAGCTTACAAAATTATAGCCGTTACGAGCTACCGGCCAATGTGGCGGTGCAGATAGCCGATTTGTACAGCCGTTACGGGCGGTTAATCCTTTTACCGCAAAATGATGGCCGCTTGTTGCTTACCATAGCCAACCCCAAAGATAAACTTTTACTGCGCGAACTGGCCAGCCATAAGCAGTTGGTTAAATATTTAATGACTAGCGATGAAGGTTTTAGCCTTAAATTAATTGATAGAGGTACCATTAAACAATTATTAATTAAAGTAGGTTGGCCGGTAAAAGATTTAGTCCCTTTAAGGCCGGGCAGCCCCTTTGCAGTAACCTTGCAGGAAACTTTGCAGCTTAGGCCGTATCAAGTGGCCAGTACTAACAACTTTTTGGGTGATGGTAAGGTGGGTTATGGCTTTGGGGTTATTGTATTGCCTTGCGGAGCCGGTAAAACGGTGGTGGGCATAGATGTAATGAGCAAGGTGCAAAACGAAACCCTCATTTTGGCGGCTAACATTGCGGCGGCCCGGCAGTGGAAGCGAGAGATACTGGCCAAAACCTATGTAAAGCCCGAAGATATTGGCGAATACAGTGGCGATTTTAAAGAGATAAAACCCATCACCATTGCTACCTATCAAATTATGGTGTGGCGTAAAGATAAAGAGGCCGAGTTTGAACATTTTAAACTATTTAGCAGCCGTAACTGGGGGCTGATTATTTATGATGAGGCGCATTTACTGCCGGCGCCGGTGTTTAGGATAACGGCCGAAATTCAAAGCGTGCACCGATTGGGCCTTACCGCCACTTTGGTACGTGAAGACGGTGCGGAGAGTGATGTTTTTAGCCTGATTGGCCCCAAACGTTACGATGTAGCATGGCGCGATCTTGAAAAACAAGGCTACATTGCCACCGCCAACTGTATCGAGGTAAAAGTAGCTTTAACGGCCGAAGAAGAACTTAAATACGCTACAGCTTCGCCGCGCGCTAAAATGCGTATCGCTAGTGAGGGTGAGGCTAAACTAGCTATTGTAAACAAGTTACTGTCCAAGCACGAGGGCGAAAGTATTTTGATTATCGGGCAATATCTCAATCAGTTAAACCTGGTGGCCGGTAATCTTAAAGCCCCTATCATTACCGGCCAAACTCCTAACGGTGAGCGCGACCGTATTTACGATGATTTTAGAGAAGGTAAAATCAAAGTGTTGGTAGTAAGTAAAGTGGCCAATTTCTCCATCGATTTACCCGATGCCAGTGTAGCCATTCAGCTTTCCGGTACTTTTGGCAGCCGCCAAGAAGAAGCGCAGCGGCTGGGGCGGATTATCCGGCCTAAAGATAGGCCCAGCTACTTTTATAGTGTAGTAAGCCGTTTTACAGAGGAAGAGCTTTTTAGCGCCAATCGTCAAAAGTTCTTGGCCGAGCAAGGCTATAGCTACGCTATATATAAGGAATAAGGAACAGGGAATAGTTAAAAACTAAAATAATTTTTAGTTTTTAATTTTCAGTTATCAGTTAAAAAGTATGAACGAAACATTTAAAGAATATTTATTGCAACTAGATAACTGCAGCTTTACCAGCTTGTTAACTAACTATTTAGGCCCTAAAGTTTTAAATTTAAAGCGAAACGAAGCTATTAACCAATTAATTAATTTTTTAGAACGAGCAGATATACAAGAAAACTTATCTAATTTATTAACTAAAGAAGATGTTGTGTTATTGTCTATAGTAAAAAAATTAACTAAAGTTAATTTTGTCAATTTGCAATCTTTTTATTTTGCCAATGGGCCTTATTGGCTGGAGGATAAGTTGGTTAATTTAAGCGAAAGGTTGTGGTTACTTTACAATAACCACAATGGCAGCTACTTTATTAACCCGCTTTTTAATAAATTAATAGTTTCTTTAAATTTAAATGACAATTTATATTTGGCGAGCGAAGATGAAGTAGCGGCAGCTAAACCTTTTTGGCTTAACGATGGGTTATTGCTGGCGTATCTTACTAAAACAGCTGACAGCCAGTTTAATTTACCAAATTATCAGCAAAATTTTTTAAAGCAAGTTACATATCATTTATCACTAAGTATAGGTGATACTTTAAATATAGCCGCTCTTAAACAACTGGAGGCCTTAAATAGCATTCAGCGTTTGGCCTATTTATTGGCCGCTTATTTTAAGAGTGATGTGGCTAATTTTTTTGCTAATTTAATAGAGGGTTATCAGGGTAAGGTGATAGAGGTTAATCTTGTTGGCCGGCTGCTTTTTTTAAGCTGCGGCGAAGAATTTAAAGTTGATGAAAGTTTTTTAAAAAAACTTATCGATTGTGGCCTTGTGAGTTACTATCAAGATAGTAATACAGAGTTTGTGGTGGCTGCTTGCTTTGAAGTTACCGAAAAGAGCCTAATCATGCAAAGCGATTTTACCGCTTATGTAACTGGTAATACCGGCTTTAAGACCGCCTTTGCCGCTAGCTTTAACCTGCAAAGCTACGATACTTTAGCTAGTTACACTTTAAGCAGTGAGAGTTTTAGCAAAGCTCTGGCCGCCGGTATTAGTGCGGCGGAGTTATGGCAAACTTTACAAGTTATGGCCAGCCAGCCTATTAATGCTAATATTTTAAGCCAGCTAGAGCATTGGCAAAGCTATTACAGTAGGGCTATAATTTATAAAGGTTATATGCTACAGTTAAGTGCCGAAAAGGAGCAATTAGCAGATAGTTATCAATTATTTAATGATTTTAATTTAATAAAGGTAGCTGCCGGTCTTTATTTTTTACCGCAGGAGCCTGCAGCTAGTTTTTATGCTGTTTTAAACCAGATTGGACTTAACCCTTTAGTAAAGGAAAGTAAACCGGCGGGCAGCCCTTTAACCGGCCAACCTAAGTGGTTAAAGATTGTGCTTCCTCCAGCTGTAAAGGTGGACATGCCGCAAGGAAAGCTTTATCAGGGTAAGCCGGCAACTTGGCAAAGGCGGGCAGAACGCGGTCTGCTGTTGGCGGCCGAGCAGCTAGAATATACGCCGGATAAAGAAGAAGAGGTGCAAGGGCTGGATTATCAAGGTAAAGCTAGGTTGATTAGCCGGGCTATTAATGAACGAGCCGGCTTAGAGGTAACTCTTAGGCAGCAAGATACTTTAATTAAGCTTAAACTAAAGCCAATTAATTTAAAAAAAGAGGGCGAAGCCAAACTTTTACTGGCCGTTAATACCGAAAATTGGCAAAAAATAACTTTACCGGTAAACGTTTTAGCTAAGGTAAAAATATTACGGCCATTACTGGCTGTTAATCAGGGTTATAAACTTTAGAGCTATTAAGATAATAAGAGGAAATATTTGATGAAAGTAAGTAAATTAACAAGCAAAGATATAGATTTTACTTTAGATATAGCAGAGCCTAAAGAGGTTGCGGTGCAAAAACGAGCCTTTGCTGCCCTTAAACTAGCTTTAGAGATAGAGGCTAAAGGGTACAATGTGTATGTAATGGGGAGTAATGGCTTAGGTAAACAAACCGGTGTACTTAACTTTTTAAAACAATATCAGCAAACGGCGACTAAGCTAAGCGATTTACTTTTACTTTATAACTTTACCGATAAAGATAGGCCATTGGTGGCCTACTTAGCGGCTGGTGAGGCGCGTTACTTTAAAGAGGCTATGCAAAATTTAGTTAAGGCCGGCGGCGATTTATGGCAAAGCTGTTTACATAGCGAAAGTTATAAGCAAGAACAAAGTAAGTTACTAAAACAGATGGAATATAACGAACGCCAGTTGTTAGGTGGTTTTGAAAAAAAGATATTAGGGCAATTCAGTTTAGTTTATCAAGGGGAAGAAGGTGAAATGACCGCCGATTTAAAACCGGTGGTAGATGGTAAACAACTGGAATTTGACGATTTAAAGCAGGCCTTATTGAATAATATTTTAAGCGAAGAAGAGTGGTACCGCTGGCGCGAAAATTATTATGCTTTATTAGATGAAATGCACAAAACATTGGCTAAATTGCAGGAAGACAGCAAAGCCGGTCAGCAAAAGTTAAAAGATTTATTTAAAGCCAATTTTAAGGCCGGTTTGCAGCCTTTAGCGGCTAAATTAGCCGAGCAATATGATAATAACGAGGTAATTAGCACCTATCTTAAGCAGTTACCGGAAGATATGGCGGAGCAAAGCGAGCTGCTGGCCGAAGATGATGATAGCTTAAAGCAACGTTATGCCGTAAATGTACTGGTAGATAACGGCAGCGGGACAAGGCCGTTAATTTACGAAACGTGGCCCACTTATAATAATTTATTTGGCTCTATCCATCAAAGTGATGATGAAGAGGTAACCTTTACCAACATTAAGGCTGGGGCCTTGCTTAAAGCTAGCGGCGGTTTTTTGGTAATTAATATTGATGAGCTGCTTAAAGAAGAAGAACTTTACAGTCATTTTAGAAGGGTATTGCTTAATAATCAGGTAACCATCGAGCGGCAAAGTTTGCCTTTATTGCCGCCGCTGGCCTTAAAGGCCGAGAAGATAGCTTTAAATTGTAAGGTGATTGTGCTGGGTAACGAGCTGCTCTACGAACTTTTATATTTAAAAGACGAAGAGTTTAAAGGTATCTTTAAGGTGGTAGCTGAGTTTAGCGATACCATAGAACGTACGCAAGATAGTACCGCCGAGTATAGCCGTTTTTGCCACAGTTTAATTGCCGGCGAAGGGTTATTGCCCTTAGCAGCCGATGGACTAGAGGCCATTTTAAAGGAAGCCGTTAAACTTAGTTACGATAAAGGCCACTTTACCGGCGATTTAAGCAGTTTGGCCGATTTGCTGCGCGAGGCCAATTATTTTGCTAAAAATTTAAATGCTAGCACTATCGATGCCGTCGCCGTCAAAAAAACTTTAGCTAACCGCCGCTACATTAATAATTTAAGCGAAGAGTTTATCTTAAAGGAAATAAATGAAAAGATTTTAAATATTAAAGCCAGCGGGCAATTAGTGGGTAAAATTAATGCTTTAGTGGTGGTTGATAGGGGCAGTTATAGTTTTGGTTTACCGGCTTTAATTTCGGCCCAAACGGCGGCCGGTAAAGATGGTTTAATTAACATAGAGCGTGAGGTGGGCTTATCGGGCGAGTTGCACGATAAAGGGGTGTTTATTTTAGATGGTTTTATCCGGGCTAACTTTGGCCGTAACACCCCCTTAAGTATTACTATGAGTTTGGGTTTTGAGCAAAGTTACGATGGGGTAGAGGGCGATAGCGCCACTTTAGCCGAAACCTGTGTGATTATTTCGTCTATCGCGGAAGTGGCCATTAAGCAAAGCATTGGCGTAACCGGTAGCATGAACCAATTTGGCGAGGTGCAGGTGGTAGGCGGTGTAAGCGATAAAGTAAGCGGTTTTTATAATGTTTGTAAGCAAGAGGGGCTAACAGGGGAGCAAGGGGTAATTATTCCTAAAGGCAATATCCGGCACCTTTTTTTAGAGGACGAAATTTTAAAGGCTATTGATAAAGGGTTATTTAACGTTTGGTCGGTAGAAACTATCGAAGAAGCCCTTTATTTGCTAACCAGCCACGAAGTAGGGCAAAAAAATAAAAGAGGGAAATACCCTAAAGGCAGCCTTTATTATAAAGTAGAAGAAAACTTAAAAACAATGAATAATTAAGAATGGAGATTTTATAAATTTTTAATTTTTAATTTTTAATTTTTAATTTTTAATTTAAAGAACTCTTGACATTTTTGTAATCTTATTTTATAGTTGGGAGAAATTGTGCCCTTGTAGCTCAGTGGTAGAGCACAACCATGGTAAGGTTGGGGTCCGCAGTTCAATCCTGCGCGAGGGCTGGTAAATTTTTGTAATTAATGCAAATAAAGGAAAGTAATAATATATGGCTAAGGCAAAAAAAGGTGCGGTAGAGTTAGTGGCTTTAATGTGTGGTAACTGTAAGAATAAAAACTATACTACTCCTAAAAATAGGCGCAACATTACAGAAAAGCTTGAGTTTAGTAAATATTGTAAATTTTGCCGCTCGCATACTGAGCATAAAGAAGCAAAGATTAAGTAGTTTTTAATGGCGGGTAGTCCGTTTGTGGCGATTATCTGTTTTAAAATATAGGTCAGTAGCCTAGGGGTTAGGCAACGGTCTCCAAAACCGTCTTACGTGGGTTCAAGTCCTACCTGGCCTGCTGTAAAGTAATATGAGGGGTAAATTTTGAACTTTAATATTATTTCTATGTTGCCGGGTATAGTTATAGGTGGTATAGTATTATTTGTGGTAGTAATCGCTCGTAAACGCATTGTGGATTTTATTAAAAGTTCGCGGATAGAGTTAAAAAAGGTGGTTTTTCCTACCCGCGAAAAGGTGATAGCGCAAACTAAACTAATATTGGTTTCGTTGGTGGTGATGGCCTTATTTTTTGGTGGTGTCGATTTACTGCTTGGGCAGCTAATGAGTTTTGTTTTTAGCTAAGGGATAGTGAGATTATATGGCAAAGGGCTGGTATGTGCTTTCGGTTTTTTCAGGGCATGAAAATAAGGTAGAAAAGTTTATCCGTATCCTCATGGAAGGGGGTATGCAAGCAGTGCTTGATGTTAAAGTGCCTACCGAAGAGGTTAAGCGGACTACCTCTGCCAATAAAACCAAAATTGTTAAAGAAAAGTTTTTGCCGGGCTACATTTTGCTGGAGATGGATTTGCCGGATAGGGGCTGGAAGGTGGTGTTAGATGCCATTTACCGCACGCCGGGAGTAATGGGCATTTTGGGGCAAGCCAATGGCTTAAAGCCGCAGCCTATTAGCAGTGATGAAGCTAAAGCCATTTTGCAAAAAACCGGAGAAATAAAGACTGAAAGAAAATTTGCGGTTATCGAAGAATACCGTGAAGATGAAGTAGTGCAAATCAAAGAAGGGCCGTTTGCGTCCTTTAGTGGTAAAGTTAAAGCTCTAGATAAAGATAGAGGGCGTTTAACGGTGCTGGTTGGTATCTTTGGGCAAGATACTCCAGTTGAATTAGAGTTTAGCCAAGTAGAAAAAATTTAAATCTATAATCATATATTAAGTTAATGGGAGTTTCGCCAGAAACGTTTGGACCATGGAGGATTTATGGCAAAGAAAAAGGTAACGGCTATTGTTAAATTGCAGTGTCCTGCCGGTGCTGCTACGCCGGCCCCGCCGGTTGGCCCCGCTTTGGGCCCGCACGGAGTTTCGGCACCGGAGTTTGTTAAGCAATTTAATGACCGCACCTCGAAGATGGAGAAGGGGCTTATTATCCCCGCAGTCATCGAAATTTACTCGGACAGGACTTTTAGTTTTGTTTTGCGTACTCCGCCGGCTGCCGTTCTTATTAAAAAGGCTTTAAAGCTGGAAAAGGGTTCGGCCGAACCGCATAAGGTTAAAGTGGGTAAAATTACTCAGGCTCAAATTAAAGAGATAGCCGAACTTAAAGCGCCCGATTTAAATGCTAATGATGTTAATGCGGCAATAAAAATTATTGCTGGGACAGCGCGTAGTATGGGTGTAACGGTGGAGGCTTAAATGAAACGAGGAAAAAAATACCGCGAAGCGGAAAAAAAAGTTGATAGAAATAAGAGTTATCTTACCGATGACGCGCTTGGCTTAGTTAAAGAGATGGCTTTTGCTAAATTTGATGAGAGTGTTGAAGTGCATGTGTGTCTTAACTTAAAGAAAAGCCATTCGGTGCGCGATACCTTTGTGTTACCCCATCAGTTTACAGCCGAAAAACGTATTTTGGTTTTTGCTAAACGCGAAAAAGCCGATGAGGCTCGCGAGGCTGGTGCCGCTTTGGTAGGTGATGACGATTTAATTATTAAAATTAAAGGTGGTTTTTTAGATTTTGATATTTGTATTGCCACCCCCGATATGATGAAAGAGGTAGGAAAGCTAGGCCCTGTACTTGGTAGGCGCGGTCTTATGCCTAACCCACGTACAAAAACAGTTACCAACGATATTAAAGAAGCTGTAGCCGAACTTAAAAAAGGCCGTGTGGAATTTAGGGCCGATAAGACTGGCGTAGTGCATTTGGCGGTGGGCAAGCTTAGTATGAATGCCGAACAGGTTAAAGAGAATTTATTAACCTTTTTTGGCGAGCTTATGCGTAAAAAGCCTAGTGATGTTAAAGGCGAGTATATTAAATCGGTTTACCTTAGTAGCTCAATGGGGCCTAGCGTGCGTTTAGAAAATAACGCCGTTACTATGGCTTAAAAGGAATTATGAAGATGGAAAAAAAGATAAAGGTCTATAAAGCTAACGAGGTTGAGTTAGTTAAAAACGAATTAGCCGGTTCAGGCGATGTTTTTTTTACCGAATATCGCGGCTTAACGGTGCCGCAAATTACTTCTTTAAGAAAAAGCTTGCGCAGTGAAGGGGCCAGCTATAAGGTTTCTAAAAATAATTTAGCTAAAATTGCTTTTAAAGAAGCCGGTAAACCGGCCGGTGATGATTTTTTTAAAGGTCCTACCGCTATTGTTTACACCAAAGGTGAAAGCGGGCCGGTAGCTAAAATTTTAGTTAACTTTGCCAAAGAAAATGACAAATTAGTTATTAAAGGTGGCCTTGTTGATAATGAGCTTTATGATGCCGCTAAAATTACCGCCTACGGTAACTTGCCAAGCAGGTTAGAAATGCTGGCTATGGTTGCCAGTACCGTTAATGGGGTGGCTAGCAAACTGGTGCGTACTTTACAGGCTGTGGTAGATAAAAAACAAGCTGAAGGCTAGTTAAGCGAAAATTGAAAGGTGAAAGTTGCAAATAATTTGAGCCCGATATTAAAAAATAAATAAAAGCAGTTTAGTCTTAAAGTTGTCGTGCTAGCTGCTAAAATAAAAATGGAGAAGATAATATGACAAAAGATGACATTATTGAAGCAATCGCTAAAATGACGGTGTTAGAAGCTAGCGAGTTAGTAAAAGCTATGGAAGAAAAATTTGGTGTTAGTGCCGCTGCCCCTGTAATGATGGCCGGTGCCGGAGCCGCTGTTGCAGTGGAAGAAAAAACCGAATTTGATGTTATTCTTAAAGATTTTGGTGCTAAAAAGATTGATGTTATTAAAGCTGTGCGTGAAATAACCGGGCTTGGTTTAGGCGAAGCTAAGGCTTTAGTTGAAGAAGGTGGGCGTGCCGTAAAAGAAGGCGTTAGCAAGGAAGAAGCCGAAAAGGTTAAGGAAAAACTTACTGCTGCCGGTGCAACTGTCGAATTAAAATAATTTTAAGATGGGAAAGGGTTTATCTTTTTAAACTACGTAGTGTGAAAACTCTTTTCTATTTTTTACCGGCACCCTGTTAGGTGCCGTGTAGTCTTTATAAACGAGCTTATCTATCGATGTGAAATAGACGATGCAAGGAGGGGGGCCTTTAATGTTTGTTCGCGAAAAAACTAAACCTCGTGTTGCTGTGGGGCAGCAGTATGAGGAGGTTGTTGAGTTTCCCAATTTAATAGAAATTCAATTAGCAAGTTACGAACGCTTTTTACAATTAAATGCTATACAAAATGGTGAAGAGCTACGCAGGCAAGGCTTACAAGAAGTCTTTAAAAGTACCTTTCCTATCGAAAGTCCCAACGGCGATTTTTTACTGGAGTTCCATCATTATCATATCGAGCTTGATGGTATTCGCCCTGAAGCCGAGTGTAAACAAAAAAGTTTAACTTACGAGGCTCCTTTAAAAGCGCGTATCAGCTTAGTTTTTGCCAACAGCGGTGAAATTAGGCAAAAAGATATTTATATGGGTGATATACCTTTAATGACCGAGCGCGGCACCTTTATTATCAATGGGGCCGAGCGTGTAGTGGTTAGCCAAATTCATCGTTCGCCCGGTGTTATTTTTAGCTTTGAAAAAGGGGTTTATTCTAGCCGCATTATTCCTTATAGGGGCAGTTGGTTGGAGTTTGAAATTGACCAAAAGAAAGATTTAATCTATGTAAAAATAGATAGAAAAAAACGTATACTTGCCACCCTTTTATTAAGGGCTATTGGTTTTGATAGCCGCGAAAAAATAATCGATCTTTTTTATAAGCTGGAGCAAGTAGTTATCGAAAATAATGATAACTGCCGTGAAAAGTTGGTTGGTCGTGTCTTAGGGCGGGCTGTTTTTATTAAAGATGAAGAAGGTAACGATAAAAAACTGCTTAGGGCCGGCGATACGTTATATTCGCACGAAATTGATACCTTAATCCATAATGCTATTAGCGAAGTAAATATTATCGATTTAGCAGCGGAAGGCAGCTTAAACTCTAATATAATATTAAATTGCTTTGAGCGTGAAGATGGCAAGGGAATTACCGGCAGCGCCGAGAGTGATGAACCTACTAAAGAAGATGGTTTGGTGGCCATTTTTTCGGTGCTTACGCCCGGTGATCCGGTAAGTGCCGAAAGTGCCGAGAAAGAACTACTTAATATGTTTTTTACCAGCCGTCGTTACGATTTAGGTGATGTGGGCCGTTATAAACTTAATAAAAAGTTGCGTTTAGCCGATGCGCCCGATCCACGTGAGAACCCTACCCTAACGCGTGAAGATATTGCGGCCACTATGGCTTATTTAATACGTGTTTATATTGGTGAAGAAACAGTTGATGATATTGACCATTTAGGTAATCGTCGTATTCGTAGCGTAGGCGAGCTTTTAACTAATTCTATGAAAAATGCTTTTAGCCGTATGGACCGTATTGTTAGGGAACGTATGAGCTTAAAAGAAGTTGAAAGCTTAAAGCCACAAGATATTGTTAGTATTAAGCCGATAGTTTCGGCTATCAAGGAGTTTTTTGGCTCATCGCAGCTGAGCCAGTTTATGGACCAATGTAACCCTTTAAGTGAGCTTACCCATAAACGCCGTTTAAATGCACTCGGGCCGGGCGGTCTGAGCCGCGACCGTGCCAGTTTTGAGGTGCGCGACGTACATTATACCCATTATGGCCGTATGTGCCCTATCGAAACGCCGGAAGGGCCGAACATCGGTTTAATTGTTTCGTTGGCTAATTATGCGCGGGTTAATGAATATGGTTTTTTAGAGAGCCCTTATCGTAAAGTAATAAAAGGTATGGCTAGTAAAGAGGTAGAATATCTTTCGGCCATCGATGAAGAACGCTACTTTATTGCGCAAGCTTCCTCGCCTATCGATAGTAACGGTAAGTTTTTAGAAGAACAAATTGCCGTACGTAAATCGGGCGATTACAACACGCGTAAAGCCGAAGATGTTAAATATATGGACGTGTCGCCTAAGCAAATTATCAGCACGGCGGCCAGTTTAATCCCTTTCCTAGAACACGATGACGCTAACCGTGCCCTGATGGGCTGTAACATGCAGCGCCAAGCAGTGCCGTTACTGTTCCCGGAGGCCCCTATTGTGGGTACCGGTATGGAAAGTAAAGCCGCTTACGATAGCGGGGTGATGGTTAAAGCTAGGCGTGATGGTGTAGTAAATTATGTTTCTAGTCATAAAATTACTATTAAGCCGCATCAAGCTAAAGACGATAATGATATTGACAATTATTATTTGATTAAATTTCAACGCACGAACCAAGATACTTGTTTTAATCAAGTGCCTATTGTTAAGACAGGCGAAGAGGTAAAAGCCGGCGATATTATTGCCGATGGGCCGGCTACCCAAAATGGTGAATTGGCTTTGGGTCGTAACCTCTTGGTAGGGTTTGTGCCGTGGAAAGGTTACAACTTTGAAGACGCTGTGCTCATTAGCGAAAAAGTTGTTAAAGACGATTATTATACCAGTGTGCACATTAATGAGTTTCAGTTGGAAGTGCGCGAGACAAAGCTTGGGGTAGAAAAACTTACCAACGATATTCCTAACACCAGTGAAAAAGCCGTTGAGCAGCTTGATGAAGAGGGGATTATTAGAGTAGGGGCTTTTGTTAAGGCCAACACCATTTTGGTTGGTAAAGTTACCCCCAAAAGCGAAACGGAAACAACACCGGAATTTAAATTGCTTAATAGTATCTTTGGTGAAAAAGCTAAAGAAGTGCGTGATAGTAGTTTGCGTGTACCGCATGGCACCGAAGGGGTGGTGGTTGATGTCCAGCGGCTTAAACGCGCTAACGATGACGAACTTAACGCCGGCGTGGAAGAGGTAGTTAAAGTATTGGTAGCTACTAAACGCAAGTTAAGGGTTGGTGATAAAATGGCCGGCCGGCACGGCAATAAAGGGGTTGTGGCGCGTATTATTCCTGAAGAAGATATGCCTTACCTTGAAGACGGCACCCCGCTTGATGTTTGTTTAAACCCGCTGGGTGTGCCTAGCCGTATGAATATTGGTCAGGTTTTAGAAACGGAGCTTGGTTTGGTGGGAGCTAAAAAAGGTGTACACTTTTCGAGCCCGGTTTTTCAATCACCGAGCAACGATGAAATACAGGAAATGCTGGCCGAAGTTGGGGTAGATAGAAGCTGTAAAGCCACTCTTTATGATGGCCTTACCGGCGAAGCCTTTAAAAATAAAGTTTTTGTAGGTTATATGTATTATTTAAAGCTCCATCATTTGGTTGATGATAAAATGCACGCCCGTTCGACCGGTCCTTATAGTTTGGTTACCCAGCAGCCGTTAGGCGGTAAGGCCCAATTTGGCGGCCAAAGGCTTGGAGAAATGGAAGTGTGGGCTTTAGAGGCTTACGGGGCGGCTAATACCTTGCAGGAGTTACTCACAGTTAAATCGGACGATATGAATGGCCGTACTAAAATGTACGAAGCTATCGTTAAGGGCGACCCGGTTAATCCGGCCGGTATTCCAGAGGCCTTTAATGTTATGTTGCAGGAGCTGAGAGGGTTGGCGCTTGATTTATCGCTTAGCGATACAAAAGGAAGGCCGGTGCCGCTTACCGAGCGTGATGCCGAAATTTTTAGCAAAAAGCAAGAACCTTAATTGAGGTGGCAAAATGCATTGCATTTTGCCATTGCGAGAAATCATTTTACGATTTCGTGGTAATCCAGCCATTAAGAATAGATTGCTTCGGTCGTTTCACTCCCTCGCAATGGCAGAGGAAGAAAGAGGATTTAAATGAAAGATACACTAGAATTTGATAGTATAATGATAAAGATGGCTTCGCCCGACCAGATACGCGCATGGAGCTACGGCGAAGTTAAAAAGCCCGAAACCATTAACTACCGTACGCTTAGGCCCGAAAAAGAGGGTTTGTTTTGTGAAAAAATCTTTGGTACTACCAAAGAGTGGGAGTGTTACTGCGGGAAGTTTAAATCTATAAGATATAAAGGCGTAGTTTGCGACCGCTGTGGTGTAGAGGTTACCCACTTTAAGGTGCGGCGCGAGCGTATGGGCCACATCGAGCTAGCTAGCCCGGTGAGTCATATTTGGTATTATAGCAGTGTGCCTAGCCGTATGGGTTTACTATTGGGTTTATCGGTAGCGGCTTTACGTAGTATTTTATATTTTGAAAAATATATTGTCGTTGAACCCGGTGATACCGATTTAAAGAAGATGCAGCTGCTTAGCGAAGAAGAATACATCGAAAACCGCGAAAGATACGGTCTTAACTTTACCGCCGGTATCGGGGCAGAGGTAATCCGCACTTTGCTGGAGAGTCTCGACCTGAATGATTTAGCCGGCCGTTTGCGCAGCGAAATGGCCGAACGTGGGGTAAAGAGCGATAAACGTTTGCTTAAACGTATTGAATTGGTTGAAAATTTTAGGGATAGCGGTAACCGCCCCGAGTGGATGATTTTAGATGTAGTGCCGGTTATTCCGCCCGGCCTTAGGCCAATGGTACAGCTAGATGGCGGCCGCTTTGCGACATCGGACCTTAACGATTTATCCCGCCGGGTAATTAACCGTAATAATAGGCTTAAAAGGCTTATGAGTCTTAATGCCCCCGATATTATCATACGCAACGAAAAACGTATGTTGCAAGAGGCCGTTGATGCCTTATTTGATAATAGTAAAAAGAAAAAGATAGTTAAAGGCCAAGCCAGCCGCCCGCTTAAAAGTTTATCGGATTTACTTAAAGGCAAATCGGGGCGTTTTAGGCAAAACCTTCTAGGTAAACGTGTCGATTATTCGGGGCGTTCGGTAATTGTGGTGGGGCCAACGTTAAAACTGCATCAGTGCGGTTTGCCGGCTAAAATGGCGATGGAGCTTTATAAACCATTTATTATGAAAAAACTGGTAGATAAAGAAATAGTCCATAATATTAAAAAAGCCAAAACCTTAGTAGAGCAAGAGACCGATGAAGTATGGAGCGTCTTAGGTGAGGTAGTAAAAGAACACCCTGTGCTGTTAAACCGTGCGCCCACTCTGCACCGGCTTGGTATACAGGCCTTTGAGCCGGTATTAGTTGAAGGGAAGGCTATTCAGCTGCACCCATTAGTTTGTCATGCCTTTAATGCCGACTTTGACGGCGACCAAATGGCGGTGCACGTACCGCTCACCCAGGCTGCCCAAATTGAGTGCTGGACGCTGATGATGGCTACCAATAACCTACTTAACCCGGCCAATGGGCAGCCGATTGTCTTCCCTTCGCAGGATATGATTTTAGGGATTTATTATCTTACTAAGAGTAAAAACCGACCAGAAAGGTTACGCACTTTTAGCAGCACCGATGAAGCGGTGATGGCTGCCGAAATTGGCTCGCTGGGTTATCAAGATTTATGCCGTGTGCGTATGGATGATGGGCAGTTTATCGAAACTACGGCGGGGCGGATTATTTTTAATCAAAATATGCCGCCGGTGGTAAGTTTTGTTAATGAAACTTTGGGTGATAAGCAAATACGTAAACTTATTGCCACCACGTTTGAAAAATATGGCAGTTATATCACCATCGAAATGTTAGATGCCATTAAAAATACTGGTTACAACTATGCCACTTTTTTTGGGGTTACCTTTGGTATGGAAGATATTTTGGTGCCTGAAGAAAAAGAAGAGATGATTGAAAAGGCCAATAGTGATATTGCCAGAATTTACGATCAATATTGGAAGGGCCATATTACTGGTGATGAGCGGCGGGTTAGGGCCATTCAGGTATGGACTAAAACTAACGATGAGCTTACCGAACTGATGATGAGCAAGCTTAAAGCCGATAAAGATGGTTTTAATAATGTTTTTATGATGGCCGATTCAGGTGCGCGCGGTAGCCGAACGCAAATAAGGCAGTTGGCAGCTATGCGCGGCTTAATGAGTAAACCTAATGGTGAAGTTATCGAGCTGCCTATTAGGAGTAACTTTAAAGAAGGTTTGTCGGTTATTGAGTTTTTTATCTCGAGCAATGGAGCACGTAAAGGGCTCTCGGACACTGCTTTAAAGACAGCCGATGCCGGTTATCTAACCCGCCGTCTGGTAGATATTGCCCAAGACGTGGTAATTAACGAAATTGACTGCGGTACCATTAACGGTTTAGAGTTATCGGCTGTTAAAAGCGGTGAAGAGATAATTGAAAGCCTTGCCGACCGTATTGCCGGCCGTTTTGCTCTCGAGCCAATTATGCACCCCATAACCCACGAGGTCTTGGTGGCTGCTGGCAGCGAAATTAATGATATTAAGGCCAAACAAGTTGAAGAACTGGGTATAGAAAGCGTTAAGGTTAGGGCAGTTTTAGCCTGTGAGGCTAAACACGGCCTGTGCCAAAAATGTTACGGGCGCGACCTAGCTCGCGGTAAAATTGTTAATGTTGGTGAAGCGGTGGGTACCATAGCGGCTCAGTCGATTGGGCAGCCGGGTACACAACTTACTATGCGTACCTTCCGTGAAGGCGGTGCCGCCAGTACCGTCAACGAAGATAATAAATTATCGATTAAGTATCCGCTTTTTATTAAAACAATTAAGGGTTCTTATCTTAAACAGGGTAACAAGTTATTATTTACGCGTAAAGGCTGGTTAGTGGTAAGCCGTATTTTAAATAGCTATGATTTAGCTAAAGGCGATAAGGTTTTATACGAAGATGGCCGCCGTATTATTAAGGGTGAAGATTTAATTAAGCAAAAAAATAGTACGCTTAAGGCCGAAGCTATTGGATATGTCAAAATTATGGAAGATAGAGTGCTTATTTTGGCCCAAGAACGTAAAGTTGAAATACGTAATGGCTCTACTTTGCTGGTAAGTGAGGGAATGCTTACGGTCGAAAACCAAGTGTTGGCCACTTTCGACCCGTTTACCGACCCCATTATTGCCGAGCAAGATGGTAAGCTGCGTTTTACCGATATACTGTTAGATGTTACTATGCGTGAAGAAATTAACGAAGATACCGGTAACACCGAACGTAAAATTGCCGATTTAGGCAACGAAACTTTGCAGCCGCGTATCGAGATTGTTGATGAAAACGAAAATATTTTAGGTACCTATTATTTACCGGGTAATGCCTATCTCGAAATGGCCATTGAAGATGGCAAAGAGGTTACAGCCGGGACTAAACTGGCGCGTACTTTAAAAGAAGGGCAAAAATCGCAGGATATTACCGGTGGTTTGCCCCGTGTTGGCGAGCTTTTTGAGGCGCGCCGGCCACGTAATCCGGCCGTTTTAGCGGCCATCAGCGGGCAAGTTTTCTTTAGGGGTATCGTTAAAGGTAAACGTTTAATTGTTATAGAAGATAACTTTGGCGAAGAAAAGAAACACTTAGTGCCGATGGGTAAATTTTTATACGTGCGTGATGGTGATACCATCGAGGCTGGTGAACCGCTTTGTGATGGAGCTACCGACCCGCATGATGTTTTATCGATATTAGGCGAATCGGCTTTGCAAAAGTTTTTAATGAATGAGGTGCAAGTTGTTTACCGTATGCAAGGGGTGGTTATTAACGATAAGCACATTGGTATAATTATTAGGCAAATGATGCGTAAGGTAGAGATAGTAGAGGTGGGTGATACCAGCTTTATTTATGGTCAGCAAGTAGATAGATATAGCTTTCATGCCCAAAATGAAAAAGTTGTGAGCGAGGGCGGCGAGCCGGCCATTGCTCGGCCGCTCTTATTGGGTCTTACAAGGGCTAGCCTTAATATCGGCAGTTTTATCTCGGCGGCCTCTTTCCAAGAGACTACCAAAGTGCTTACCAATGCTGCTATTGCCGGCGATGTAGATAACCTGCGTGGCCTTAAGGAAAACGTTATTATCGGCCATCTTATCCCGGCCGGTACAGGTATGAAAAATTATCGTAATATTAAATTATATAACGATGAACACCCCGACCTAGACGAATATGTTAATAAAGTGGTGGAAGAACGCCGGGAGGCCGCTCGCTTAGCCCGCGAAAGTGAGAATTTAGAGATTAATGATGATAATAGCCTAGAGGAAGTTTATGTAAATGATATAACAGAAGGCTTTAGCGAAGTTAGCGCTGATGACGAAGAATAAAAAAAGAGGCTCTCACGAGCCTCTTTTTTTAAGTGATTATATAAATAGTAGGCTGGAAAAGCCTATAAAAAATATTTTTTAGTAAATTGCAAAAATAAAAAAGACTTGGCTAAAAGCTAAGTCTTTAAAAGCGGCTGATGAGAATCGAACTCACGGCATCAGTTTGGAAGACTGAGGTATTACCATTATACGACAGCCGCACAACTTAGCTAGCTTAGCACTATTAATCATCTTTGTCAAGACTATCAAGCGGGTTTTTATGCAACGATAACATTATTAAAATATGTAAAACTTTACAAAAACCTTTTACTAGGCTATACTGAAATAGACGTGAGGAGAAGATTAATATGAACTATGTAAAGCTTGGTAATAGCGGTTTAGATGTATCGCCTATCTGTTTAGGTTGTATGAGTTTTGGTTATAATAAAAGCGGCTTTAGGCACGATGCTTGGGTGTTAAATGAGGCTGCAGGGAAAGAGCTAGTGGAAAAAGCTTTGGGGCTTGGTATAAACTTTTTTGATACCGCTAACATTTATAGTATTGGCAGTAGCGAAGAGTATTTAGGGCGTTACCTAAAGCAGATGGCGCAGCGCGATGAAGTGGTAGTGGCCACTAAACTTTATAACAAAATGAAAGAAGGCCCTAATAATGGCGGCCTCTCGCGTAAAGCGATTTTTACGGAGGTAGATAACAGTTTAAAGCGGCTGGGTATGGATTATATCGACCTGTACATTGCTCATCGCTGGGACAATAAGACTCCTTATGAAGAAATTATGGAGGCCTTTCACGATGTAATTAAAGCTGGTAAGGTACGTTACATTGGGGCCTCCGGTATGTATGCATGGCAGTTTTCTAAGGCACAATACACCGCCGAAAGGCATGGCTGGACCAAATTTATCTCTATGCAAAACCATTATAACTTGGTTTACCGTGAAGAAGAGCTGGAGATGATGCCTCTTTGCGCCGATATGAAAATAGCCGTTACCCCTTACAGTCCGCTGGCTCGCGGTATTTTGGCCCGTGAATGGCTGGCTGAAACCCATCGTCATAGTAATGATGCGGTTACCAAATCTACCTATGGCCATGCGGCGGAGAACGACAGGTTAATTGTCGAGCGGGTAGCTAATTTATCTAAAAAATTAAATGTCCCAATGGCTCATATTGCTTTAGCGTGGTTACTCCATAAACCGATGGTAACCTCGCTGGTGATTGGCGCTACCAAAAACAGTCACATTGAAGAGGCGGTGGCGGCTTTAGCCGTTAAATTAAGCCCCGAAGATATGATTTATTTAGAGGCACCTTATTTACCGCATAGGACTACCGGAATATAATTTTATAGCTCGTAGCTACGATTATAAAATAGCTTTATTGCCGTAGGTACGGGTCTAATACCCCAACCCTTTAGGGTGTAACCGCTTAAAATGTTTTTGCGGTGGTTTCGTAGAAAACCTGCAAGCTCGCCGTAATACTCCGCTGCTCTGCGGCGGGGATAGGTGGGCGATAGCAAAAACTTTATTCCTAACTTTTCACATCAAACCTTGCAAAGCTCATGCTAAAGCTGCCGCGCCCCTGTGTTTGACTGCGCAGCGCCGTACTATAACCAAAGAGCTGTGCTAGAGGCGCTTCGGCTTTAACAATTTGGTTAAGGCCGTTGTTCTCTACCCCATGTACCATGCCGCCGCGTTTGGTGAGGCTGCTAATAACTTCACCCATATAGGTGGCGGGAGCGTCAATATCGATGGCCATAATGGGCTCCAGCAAGATGGGGCTGGTGGCACGACAAAGGTTGTCAAAACACATAGCGGCGCAGGCTTCAAAGGCAAAGAGGGTGGCTAATTCTTCATTAAAAACGGCCTCTGTAAGAATAATAGCCACATCAACACAGGCGTAACCTAACACAATACCGCTTTGCATAGCGGCTATTACGCCGTTTTCAATGGCCTTAAGATAGTCGGTTGGTAACGGGTGATTTTTCGGTAAAGCACTTACAAAGCTATTACCACTGCCGCGTGATGCCGGTCTAGCCTGCAAGGTTAAGCTGGCGTAACTTTCTTTACCGGCTACCTGCCGCTCAAAAACTTCGGTAAAGCTGGCTTCACTACTGATACTTTCGCGGTAACTTACCTGCGGCTTGCCAGTATTAAATTGTGCTTTATAATCTTTGCCGGCGCGGGTAGCAAGCACATCGAGGTGCAGCTCACCCATACCGCTAATGATAAGCTGGCCGGTTTCGTTATCTTCTTTAGTGGTAAAGGTGGGGTCTTCGCGCTGTAAAAATTCCAGCACCTCACGCAGTTTGTCCATGTCGCTGGCGCTCTTAGGCTCAATAGCCACACTAATCACCGGCTCAGGAAAGTGAATAGGTTCCAGCAAGATGGGCATATTATCATTTGCCAAAGTATCGCCGGTTTGCGCTAGCTTTAGGCCTACAATCACGCCAATATCACCGGCGGCCAGTTCGCTGATAGGCTCACCACCCCGCGCATGCATTCTTAATAATTTTGATAATCTTTCCTTTTTCCCTTTACCAGTATTTAAGGCCATCAGGCCGGTTTTGAGTACACCGCTGTAAACACGCACATAACAGAGATAACCCATTGCCGCATCTTGTTGGATTTTAAAAATCAGGGCCGATAAGGGTTCCTCACTGCTGCGCTTTAGGGTGATAGATTCATCGGTTTTGCCATGTTTGACAGCGGCAATGGGCGGTAGCTCATCAGGACTAGGTAAATAATCAATAACAGCGTCCAAAAGTGGTGGCACACCTTTATTCCGTAACGATGAGCCACAGAGTACCGCCACACAATTTTGGTTAATAGTAGCCTTGCGCAAGGTGGCCATAATAAGTTCATTAGATATATCATCGCCATTTAGGTAAAGCTCGGTCATTTCATCACTAAAGGCCGACAGGTTGTCTATCATAAATTCACGGGCGGTCTCTGCTTCGGCTAAAAGTTCGGTCCTGATAGGTTTTTTCACCACTTCAGCCCCTAAACTTTCTTCGCTAAAATGCAGCTCTTGTAGGGTTATTAAATCGATAGAGCCCTCAAAACTATCTTCATAACCGATGGGAATTTGAATAGCTATCGGGTTAGCGCCCAACTTTTCTTTTAATTGGCTTACTACGTTAGCAAAGTTTGCGCCAATGCGGTCCATTTTATTAATATAAGCTAGGCGCGGCACTTTATATTTATTGGCCTGTTTCCACACCGTTTCGCTTTGCGGCTGCACGCCGCCTACGGCACAAAAAACAGCCACTGCACCATCAAGCACGCGCAGGCTACGCTCGACCTCAGCGGTAAAATCGACATGGCCGGGAGTATCCACCAAGTTAATTTGATAGCCTTGCCAACTTAAAGTAGTAGCTGCACTTTGAATAGTAATGCCGCGCTCTTGCTC
>Ga0131853_10005190_pt1 | contig 23475 bp, 24 predicted proteins | sample TergutLab28metaG_FD_92764 | JGI IMG/M metagenome (GOLD analysis project Ga0131853, IMG submission 92764) | Labiotermes labralis P1 segment gut microbial communities from Petit-Saut dam, French Guiana - Lab288 P1 (version 2) (version 2) | ecosystem: Host-associated > Arthropoda: Insects >...
AGAAAAACCAGCACGTAACGCCATTATATACAAAATACTAACCTTTGTCAAGCGTTTTTTACAATATAACCTGATATAATTTGGTTATGGGGTTTTGGCTTTGACTGTCTACAAAAATAGATTCTCCATTAGGGAGAATTGCAACTTCGGTACGGCGTAATTTACGGGATAAATGGGCTTCTGCGGTTTTTCTGGCCTCGTCCAGTTGCTTTTTGTTGCCTAGTTTAAGAAACTGGGGCATATTTGAGCCTTTTACCATGGAAAGCCAATCCCAAATCATGTGGTGTTTTAACTGGTCTGGGTCGATGTTTTGCAAGGTGACGAAATGGCTGTATAGCCTTTCAGCATAGTCTGCCAGTGCCATGCCGTCCTTTTCGACGGCTTCACCAAGCCCTCGATATAACTGGAAAGGCTGCAAACCCGACACTGACAGCACATATTTTAGTGTGGACAAAAAATGTCCTTTGTTATAAGTGTTTTGCAAAGCGTTTTCAGTTTTTCTAAGCACGTCAAGGTCAGTGGCGGACAGCCACGGGCTGTTTTTTATTTCATAAGGCGGAGATGGGTCAAAAATTATGGTTTTTTCTTGGTTACGAAGGACGGAACCGTGTAGCATTTTCAAAAAGCCCAGTTGTAACTTATTAGCACCAATTTCATAGGCTTGGTTAAAGCTGTCTTGAAAAATTTCTAATGTTTCGTGGGGCAATCCTGCGATTAGGTCTAGGTGGATGTGAATATTACCTGCCTTAATTAGCTTTCGGATGTTTTCCGTGGCTTTTTGCAGATTACTTTTACGCTTGCTGGCTTCCAAAGTTGGCTTGAAGAAGCTTTGCAAACCCGCTTCTATCTGGAAAAGTCCAGCAGGGGCAGTGGCAAGCAAGTCAATGGCAGATTGGTCAAACAAATCAGACGCAACCTCGAAGTGAAAGCGGTTATGGGTGTTTAGCGACATCATATATTCCAAAAGCTCACGGGTACGACACTTGTCGCAGTTAAAGGTGCGGTCTACAAATTTAATAACACGCACATCGGTCATGGCAAGCTTAGCGATTTGCGACTTGGCATCTTCTAGTGGCAAAAACTCCACCTTACTGTCGCCAGAAAGGCAGAAAGCACAGGAAAACGGACAACCCCTCGACGTTTCGATATAGGCGATTTTGTTTTTTAGGGCAGCTAAATATTCTGGTGTGAAGGGGTCAACGAAACAACCCACCCTTTCTGCTTCTTCATGGGGACGACCGTCAAGAAAGGCAGGAAAAGCAAATTCACCAGCACCTTTTAGCACATGGTCTGCACCATTTGCCATCCAATAGTCTGCGTTGTGGCTCGCTTCTGGACCACCTAACACAAAAACCGCCTGCGGAAGTGCTTGCCGTAAATCCTCTAAAATTTTGGGAAGCTTGCCAGCGTTCCAAATGTATGTGGAAATACCAACCACATCAGGCTTTTCCGCTGACACCTGCTCCACAATCTCATCATCTGTCTGGTTTATGTTACACTCCAAAACCACAACATCATGCGTTTTTTGGGAAAACTGCGCCACAGCTTCTTTTAACTGCCAGACCGCCAAATTAGAATGTATGTATTTAGAATTTATTGCCAGTAGAACAACTTTGCTCATCAATATCACTCAATCCTATTAGTAATTGTAAAAAACGGCTGACAATTTGCAGTCAGCCGTGTTATTTCATTTAACAGCAATCATCTAAACCAATTCTTGACAATGCGGGCAAAAATACTAGCTCTGCCGCTTGCGTTCTTTCTTCCAAACCTCTGAAAATAGCTTCTACTTTTCTGTCTTCAAGAGTTTGTGTTTCTGTGGCGGTAACCAAAATGTGCTTTGCACCCATCAACTCCTCGCCTTCATTTGGCAGTCTGCCCATTATATTGTCTGGGTCGGGTTCGACACGCAGAATAATATGATAGCCAAATTGACTTGGCACAAGGTCACTAATTTCGCCAATTTCTAATTGCAAGGTTGCTTCTTCAAATTCTGGCACCATTGTGCCACTAACAAAGGTGTAACCATTTGGATTGCTTGCCATGCCTGGGTCTTGTCCGTAAGTAACAATTAGAGAACCGAAATCTTCACCCGCCCTCGCTCTTTCCAGTAGTTCTGTAGCTAAGGTTGTAGCATTAACAGGTTCTTCTGGTAGATAATTGTTAAACCCAAAGTATTCAAAACGGTCGGGGTTGTCAATTAGATAGTCCACCATATGCTCAAGACGAATTTGAGAAAGATAAAGATGCAACAAATGGTCCATACCGTGTATGCGGTCATGTGACAGGGCGTGTTTTAATTCCTCTGGATTCATTTGTGTCAAAAGAAACTCGTGATACTCTTGTGTGCGCAGATAGTCCTCCTCGCCCAAGGTAATACCCATCTGGTTTGCTAAATCCTCAAAAATTTTGGTGAAAGCCGCAAATCGTACCGCTTCTTCCCTGACTGCGTCACCAAAGGTTCTTTCATCGTCAAATTGTCTTTCAAAGTCAAGGTCAAAGTCACCAAACATTTCAAAATAGTCCCAAGCCAAGAAGTCAAGGGCTTGGTTTATAAAAACACCTACTTCACCTTCATAGATATTTCTGCCATACACAGTGCCAACCACCACGCCACGCTCTGTCCACGGGTTAATTGGTTGCAAGAGCCTTTCTGCCACATCATTTTCGTTGTTGCCTGCAGTGCCAGCAACTCCAAATGTATAATTTGTATCATCATCCCCATTGGCTTCTGCACAGGCTGTAAAAAACGCAATACAACCAACCGTTGCAGCAGCCAAAATCATTTTAGTAAATTTTTTCATAGTTTGTACCTCCTTTTAATCTCACTAGCATATCACAAAAAACTACCAGTTGCAAGCCCAAGTTTAATTTGTTATAATGCGATAGGGAGTTGAATTGTTATGTTTGCGAGAAATACTGGCTTTTTGCCTACCACTGTGTTTTCTGATGAAACAAAGAATTTTTTAAGCAATCCCAGTCCTGCCACTGGCGAGGTTGTGGTTGTTACTTTGCGTTGCGGACAAAATGGCGTGGACACGGTACAATTAGTTGCGGGCGACGAAATTTATCCAATGACCAAGGCATACACCCGTGGCGTTTTTGACTTTTACCAAACACAACTTACGATGGATAAGTTTGTCCAATATTATTTTATAATTTACAGCGGGGTTGATAAGTATTTTTATAACCGTGCGGGCTGTAAAGGTTATTTTAATGCTGAACATAATTTTACCATTGCACCTGATTTTTATGTGCCAGACTGGGCAAAGGGTGCTGTTATGTACCAAATTTTTATTGATAGATTTTGCAACGGAGACCCCGCAAATGATGTTACAAACGAACAGTATGTTTATTTGGGCAGACCTACAAAACAAATGAAGTGGGACGACTCAGTGGAAGCTGTTGACATTTGTAATTTTTATGGCGGGGACTTGGCTGGTATTGCCCAAAAAATCAACTACCTTGCGGAATTGGGCGTGGAAGCTCTGTATCTAACCCCTTTGTTTGCGTCCCCAAGTAACCATAAATACGACATTTCTGATTACGAAAATGTTGACCCTTGTTTTGGTGATAACCAACTACTAGCTGACCTCATAGCCCTTGCCCACAACCACGGCATTAAAGTTATTTTGGATGGGGTTTTTAATCATTGTGGGCATTTGCATCGCTGGCTGGATAAGGATGGGGAACACGCCGACCATTTTTTGTGGAATGGGGACAAATATCAAGCATGGTGGGGGCATGACAACCATCCTAAGTTAAATTTTGAAGGTAGTCCCACCCTTTACGAGTATATGCTGAAAATTGGGGAAAAGTGGGTGTCGCCCCCATACAATGCCGATGGGTGGCGGTTGGATGTTGCCGCAGATTTAGGTCAAAGTCGTGAATTTAACCTACAATTTTGGAAGGATTTTCGTCGCCGTGTCCGTACCGCAAACCCAAAAGCTTTGATTTTGGCAGAGCATTACGGCGACCCACGTTACTGGCTTGCTGGTGACGCTTGGGATACAGTAATGAATTATGACGGTTTTATGGAACCTGTCAGTGGTTTTTTTACGGGGATGCAAAAGCACAGCGAAAAGGCGTTACCCCATCTGCTGGGTGATGCCAAGGCTTTCCGTGACGCTGTTAGCCGATATATGAGCAAAATACCCTTTCAGGCACGCATCACAGCAATGAACCAACTATCAAACCACGACCACAGCCGTTTTTTAACACGCACCAACGGTCGTACGGGACGATTACACACACACGGAACAAAAACCGCTGATGAGGGGTTAAACCACGCAATTATGCTATCGGCAGTCGTCTTGCAGTTCACTTGGCAGGGTTGCCCGACAATTTATTACGGTGACGAGGCAGGGCTAACAGGCTGGACAGACCCCGACAACCGACGACCTTACCCATGGGGCAAAGAAAACCCTACAATGCTTGCTTTTCACAAAGAAATTACTAGCATACACAAGGCCCACCCCGCTTTACGACATGGAAGCCTAGAATTTTTGCTGGTTCAGCAAGATGCGTTGGTTTTCGCCCGCTGGGATGACAACCAAGCCTTAATATGTGCTTTTAATACCAGCCCCACCCACAAGCAACTAGCAATCCCCGTTTGGCGTGTTGGCTTGCCTTTCGATGCGACCCTTACCCGCATCCTGCTAACAGCCGATGGTGGTTTTAACACAAAAAAAATAAAATATATTTCGGATGAAGGGTTAATTTTCGTGACTTTACCGCCCTTTTCCTCCTGTCTGATAAATTTTATTAAAAAAAATTAAAAAAAGTGTTGACAAAGATAACAAGCTGTTATATAATAATCAAGTGGTTGCAACAGCGACCATGTTTGGCCCAGTAGTTCAGTTGGTTAGAACGCCAGCCTGTCACGCTGGAGGTCGTGGGTTCGAGTCCCTTCTGGGTCGGTTTTAACTGCAATTACGAATTATTAATAATTCGTAATTGCTTTTCATGGGAGCATAGCTCAGTTGGGAGAGCATCCGCCTTACAAGCGGGAGGTCACTGGTTCAAGTCCAGTTGTTCCCATAATTAACCCCTTAGCCCAACTGGCTAAGGGGTCTTTTACATCCAAAACATAAAGGAGGAGCAGAAATGAATGAAGTGTTAAAGGTTATTGAGGAGAGGTTCTCATGCCGTGGATTTATAGGAGATAAAATTGATGAGGGTAAGTTAAAAGCCATAGCAAAGGCAGCTTTGCACGCACCTTCTGCTATCAATCGTCAGCCATGGCGTTTGCTGGTTATAAACGATAAATCCACAGTCAGCAGGTTGGACAATGCCGCCTTGACCCACATGAAAGAAATGGAAGACCAGATGTATTACAACCGCATAATGGAGCGTGGTGGCAAGGTTTTTTATGATGCACCTTGCCTGTTTTTGATACTTAAAGAAAAGGATTGGAAGTGGGGCGAAATGGATGCGGGCATTATGACCCAAAACATCGCCTTGGCAACACATTCCTTGGGGCTTAGCTCTGTTATTGTGGCGATGGCAGCGTTTCCATTTCAAAGCAAAGAAGCCGAAGAACTTAAAAAGTTGATAAAATGGCCCGAAGGTGACGGCTGGGAATTTGCCATGGGCGTTTTGGTTGGCGAAGGCATCAACAAAAAAGACCCCCATGAGATTGATTGGGAAAAAGTTACATTTGTATAGCATTAATATGTCCAATGGGTCACTTGTAGGGTCAAGCGACCCTTTTCTTTGTTTACAAAAAAATCACCATTAAGCCTATCAATAACATGGGCTATGGGTCTAACCCCACCTTCAAAAGGCACGTAAAAACTTCCGCCATGTGATAGGGCTGGTTGCGGATGATGCAATGTAATATTGCCACGGCGTGGATGAGGGGTTCGAGATACCAAACTAAGAAAACGAGGGTTTGCAGTGGCTGTGCGGTAGGCATCCCGCAGGATTGGACTGGTATTAAGACTATAAATATGACCACTAACAGCTCTGTCGCTATAACTACGATAAATTACGGCACGGATGCGGTGGTGGTACTCCAAAATGTCGTATATTTCACTTAGCTTTTGGGCTGCCTGTGCAGGAAAAAGACTGTTATTGGCAGGGGAATGGTGGCTAACGGCAGTGGACAACATTAATGGTGCGGAACGATGAAACATACTGTAAAACTCACTCAAAGCTTTACCAAATTCCTCAAATGTGCCATCTGTATCCACGTGATTGTAGGCGGTTAACTTAATCCAATCCAAAGCTTCTTCGCCAGGGTAAAAATGCTTTGCAAGAGGCAAATTGTCTGGGCAGATGCCCCAAACCAACGCCACATTGGGGGCGTGTTGAATTAAGATGGCTCTGGCATGTCGAAAAAAATCCACATATTCCATAGGAGAAAAATTATGGCTGGCATGGATTGGAAAAAGCTCCACAAAAGCTGGCATGTTAAACATACCAGCATATATGGCAAAGTTCTCAAATGTCTCAAAATCAAATGGGTCGCCTTCACGTACAGGGTGCAGAGTGATTAGTGGCGTGGTATGGTTGGCGATATTGTCCAGCACCCATCTAAGCGGAAAGGGGTCACCAAGGTGCATAGAATATACAAAAATGGCGTGTTGTACCTGCATATATTCCTGAAAACTGGCAATGTCACCACCAGAAACTGCATCCCTTGCAATATAAGCTCCCAAAAATACCCCTTCTGTGGACTCATGCCGTGCCAGTGGTTGGTTTAGCATTTCAATTATAAAGTCTAAATAAACCACTTCCCCTACACCATCGTTGTTGCCTCCAGCATCTCGGTATGTCTCGTCCGAAATTACGGCAACAGTAGGTATATATTCTTCTATAACAGGTTCATCTCCACCGCAACCCGCCAACATCAAAACAAATATAAAAATTGACAAAATAAACAAAAAACGCATAACTTCTCCTTCCCTGAGCCAACAATAATATAAAGATTTTAGACCATTCTTTGTTAGCTTAAACAAAAAATCCGCCACATTTTTAGTCAACGGATTTTTATATATGAGATTATTCTTCATTAGGAGATATTTACTAGCAAACAAAAATCCCTCACAAATGTGCAAGGGATTTTTATTTGGTTTAGTTTGAAAAGTATATCACATTTCCAAGCGTACCATCCTCGTAAACATAATCTTCATGGGGATGGGACTTTATATGCTCATACTTTCCATCCGTATGCTCGTCTATTGCTCTTTCCCAAAATCCAGCCGATGTTGTGTTTTTTGGGTTGTAAAGCACTTGCCATGTACCTTTATACTTATCAAGGATTTGATAAAAGGCTTGTTTACCAATACCAAAGCGACGATATTTGTGCATCACGAAAAACTCGCTAACCAAATAATCGGTCTCTTTGTCGCCTTCGTTACCTTCACCAATCATAACAAACCCCGCTAAATTTCCATCGGCTTCTATGAAGTAAGCAACGTACTTTTCATTTTCTTCCCAGTATTCCTCCTCAATTTCACAGCCATAAAGACCGTCCTCTTCCACGTCCCAGCCATGGTATTGAGAAAATTCATACTCATATTTCTCCATAAGGTTAAGAAGGGTTTGTTCTTGGCTTTTCTCTACTGGTTTTAATGTCATTTGCATTTCATCACCTCTACATTCATTTTCAGAAAAGTCCAGAATAAGACCTTCTCTAATCAACATCGTTACTTTATCAATTACCACTTTTGTCAGACATCGTTTGGTATTCAGCGTCGGGTTTAAGGTTATCAACCGCATAATTTAGGCACTGTATAACGAGCTGGTTCAGCGATAGCTTATTTTGTGTCGCTAGAATGTTTAATTTTTCAATGAGTTCAACTGGCAGGCGAAAAGTCTTACTTTCGCTATCGTAGCCTTTTCGTATTTGAAACATCTGGATGCACCTCTTTTAAGTTTAAGTATGCAACCTTTATTGATTTGTGTATAGAATTATTTTGTAATATAAAATACTTGCAAATTAATTTCAAACATGCTATACTTACTTTAATAAAATTTAGGAGGGTTGTTGATGAAGGTTTCTAACTTAATCCAAGCTTTTAGAGTTGTTGGGATTTTGTGCGTAGTATTTGGTGTACTGCTTGGTATCTTTCTTGCTAGCAGTGAATTTGCAGAAATGATTGGAGGAGGGTTTGGGGGTGTCTTTGCTTTTGTTGCTTCGGTCATCCTCGGTTTTGCGGGTTCGCTTAATTTTTTCTGGAAAGCTACCGTTTTGGAAAATCAAGCCGAGCATACTCAAGAACTTAGAGGTATACGTAGCGATATTACCAATCTCCGACAAGAAATCAGAAGTGATGAGTAATAAAAAACGCCCTGGCATAATGCCTTGGCGTTTTTTATTATATTAGAATAAGCCAGAAATGCGACCTTCCTTATCAACATCAATACTCTCAGCACTCGGCACTTTTGGCAGACCTGGCATGGTCATAATATCGCCAGCAAGGGCGACTATAAAACCAGCACCAGCAGAGATGCGAAGGTCACGGATATTGACAGTGAAGCCTTCTGGCGCACAACGCATATTTTGGTTATCACTGAAGCTGTATTGGGTTTTTGCCATGCAGATGGGCAAGTCGCCAAAGCCCATTGCTTCTAGGTTTTTAGCCTGCTTTTTAGCAGCAGGGGACAGGGCAACACCAGCACCACGGTAGATTTTTTGTACAATGGCGTTAATTTTATCCTCGATACCTACATTGCTTTCGTAAACGAATTCAAAACCTTTTTGGGTGTTACCTTCTGCAAGGCGAACAACCTCTTTTGCTAAGGCTTCACCACCAGCGCCACCCTTTGCCCACACTTCTGACAAAGCCACGTTTACACCAAGCTCACGGCACTTGCTTTCGATTAGGTCAAGCTCCTCTTTGGTGTCGGTGGGGAAGGCGTTTATTGCCACAACGGCAGGCAAGCCAAATACTTTAGTGATATTTTCCACATGGCGAAGAAGGTTAGGCAAGCCCGCTTCCAAAGCCTTAATATCTGGAGTGTTAAGTTCTGTTTTGGCTACACCGCCATGGTACTTCAAAGCACGAACCGTTGCAACAATAACCACAGCGTCTGGAGAAAGCCCAGACTCACGGCATTTGATGTCAAGGAATTTTTCCGCACCAAGGTCAGCTCCGAAGCCCGCTTCTGTAACGGCATATTCGCCTAGCTTCATTGCCATTTTGGTGGCGGTTACAGAGTTGCAACCATGGGCAATGTTGGCAAATGGTCCGCCGTGTATAATTGCTGGGGTCTTTTCCAAGGTTTGCACAAGGTTTGGCTTTAGAGCATCTTTTAGAAGTGCTGCCATTGCACCATGTGCTTTTAGGTCAGCAGCGGTAACTGGCTTTTCATCACGGGTATATCCCACGATGATGCGTCCAAGACGCTCCTTCAAATCATCAATGTCGCTGGCAAGGCACAAAACCGCCATAACCTCGCTGGCAACCACAATGTCAAAGCCATCTTCACGGGGTACGCCATTGGTGCGTCCGCCCAAACCGTTTGTCATAAAACGCAATTGGCGGTCATTCATATCAACGGCACGCTTCCAAGTGATGCGACGGGTGTCGATATTTAGGACATTACCTTGGTAGATATGATTGTCCAAAAGTGCCGCAAGAAGGTTGTTTGCTGCACCAATCGCATGAAAGTCCCCTGTAAAATGCAGATTAATGTCCTCCATTGGCAAAACTTGGGCAAAACCTCCGCCAGCAGCTCCACCCTTTACGCCAAAAACAGGTCCAAGAGAAGGCTCACGCAAGGCAACAACTGCCTTTTTGCCAATTTTACGAAGGGCATCAGACAAGCCAACGGTGGTAGTCGTCTTACCCTCACCCGCTGGGGTTGGGTTGATGGCTGTCACCAAAATCAACTTACCATCTGGTTTTGAAGCATTGTCATTTAGATAACTGTAGTTGATTTTGGCCTTGTAATTGCCATACTGTTCCAAATACTTTTCATCCAGCCCCAATGTCTGGGCAATCTCACCAATCTTTGCCATTGTGGCAGACTGGGCTATTTCAATGTCACTCTTAAAACTCATTTTATCCTCCTAAAAAATTGTATTATAAGCTATATCTTTAATTATATATCCCTTATCTAAATGCGTCAAGGGTTATTTTGGATTGTTGGATTGTCAACCCCTAACCAAACAAAAAAGATAAGATATCATTACTTACTTCCATATTTGCCTGTAATTAACTCTCATTATATTACATTCGATAAAAAATTTGAAATATCCTCCTTTTTAGTATATAGCCAATAAGTTTACAGGGAATGGATGGATAGATGTAGGCAAACCACCACAAGCTAACATTATAATTTTATAAAAAATCAGAGACGATTTTAAGAGGTGGAAAATGAACAATCTAATGAGCAGGACAGTAAAGTATACTACCCTTTGGCTTTGGGGCGGGTTTGTGTATTATTGCCTTGAGTTGTTATGGCGCGGGTACTCTCACCCTTCAATGTTTATCGCTGGCGGCATTTGCCTTGTGTTGATTGGTGGATTAAATAATTATTTGCCATGGAATTTGGGTATTGTTTACCAAGCGTTAATCGGTGCAGTTATTATAACCATTGTTGAGTTTATATTCGGATTAATTGTTAATGTGTGGCTTGGACTTAGTGTTTGGAACTACAATGAGCTGCCATTTAACCTTATGGGTCAAATTAGTTTGCCATTTACATTGCTTTGGATTCCGATTGCGGCAGTTGCGGTGCTTCTTGACGATTATTTGCGATGGAAGTTGTACGGAGAGCAAAAGCCCCAATACACGCTATTTTAGATGATGTTTTTCCGACTGAAATTATTTTACTTAATATTAGACTAAGAAGCGTAAACAACCATAACCATCGACACAGACAAAGAATAGAATGTTATCTGTGAAGGGTGGAAATAACGCTGCTAATGTTATTAGTTATTTATCAAACAAAAATGCCCCTCTAACAGGGGTAAAGTATTTTCGATTGTACTTTCATCGCTTCTCATTATGCTGAATAAATTATAGTTATTCGCTTTATCAGCCATCTCTTTAGCACCTAATCTGAATAACTCGTTTTGGGTTTCAAACTTTTTCTCAGGGTTTTTAAGCGATTGAATGCAATCGGTAAAATCTTTGTGGTCTTCACGCTGGTAGTAATCACGGATTATCATTTCGCCTGGTGCTAATAAGCAAGCTATTCTGCTGGCATCCGAAATTTCCATCAAAAAATCCCAGTCCTCTATCCAAATGTCTGCAATAACCCGTTTTGTCTGTGATAGTTTGATGAGTTCGATAATAGAAAATTCTAATTGCTCGTTAGTACCGTGGTTGTCATTTTTATCGGATAAAAATTCCTCTACGGACCTGCTAAAATATTCTTCCCAATTTATTTCCTTCCTTTTTGTTGAATTGGGCTGGTATTTTTCATCAAGCAAAGATTGCCATACTTTGAAACTATCCTCATTCCAATTATCGTTGAAGTGAATAAATCCGTATTTTTTAGATAATTCTTTAGCCATTGTGGTTTTTCCGCCACACGCTGTACCCATCAAAAAATACACATTTTTTAGATTGTGCTTCAAAATATTGTTTGCTATATTCATAAATTTTTCTCCTAAACAAAATATAAATTTTGCGCACGGTACCACGCTTGTGTGGTACATAAGTGCGCCCTCTGTTTTGTTATCCATCTAGTAAAGCCATTTTACCACAACTTTATTGTTGTGGTAAAGCTCTCCGAACTGCGTTATTTCACCCTTCACAGCACACGTTCTAATCAGGTAATTCATCATAGTCCACTAAACCAATGGTGTTCGCAACAACCCTGCTTTCAATTCCCCGAAACCCCAGCAATCAACCTGACTTCCCTAAGTTTATCCCCGTATCCCTCATCATCCCTCGTAATCCCGCCAACTACAGCATTGGTCAATAAGACCATTCTTGATATACACATTTTTCAATATTTTGTAACACTATAACCCTTTAACATTTAGAAGTTGCTCTTTGAGTAACTTCATATTCGATGTTAACATAGCTGTGGTAGGGTGGATGGTCGCATCACGCAACAGAATTAAGTCAATATAATTTACCAATTTCATAGCCATCATATATATCGTTATCTCAATTAGAAATGTGCATTAACAATGTCCTACAGTTTTTGGATTTTGCCGTTAGAAATTAAGAAAACATCCCCGACAACCGCAATGTTGTCGCTTTCTATCCGTAAGATGCTTTCTTCACAACCTGCATACACATCCAAATTGCTGGGCATATACTTTAGGTATTCCTGTGTTTCCTCATCTGCCATCAATTCTTCCACACTTTTCTTGGAATGTGGGATAAACGCCATGTTGTCAAGCCCAAGCCCCTCATGCAAAACAAAGGGTTCTACATGGTCATCAACAAAATTAGCACCCATGTTCATGCCCCCTGCACTTGCACCCATTATTACATTGGCACGACTTTCTTTAATGGCATCAACCATTTCATATTCCAGCAGAAAATTTCTCAAGTTATTGAGGTATCCACCATGTAGAAGTATGGCAGATGCGTTTCTGGGTAGTTGGGTCGCTTCGACCTTGTTGACACGGTGGTCAATTGAATGATACTTGTCAAAAATGACACCAGCAGGCTCGAACCAAGTGTCTTTGGCAAAAGACAACATATCGTCGATGTATTTAGCATCCTTTTGCCCTACGGTTTGCAAACCTTATCCATATATGTGTTTACAGTTGGCACATATTCCACCTAAACCCAAACTTATCTACAACCAAACCGAAACATTTACTCCAACTTACTTCTTCTAGTTCATGCACAATTTTGCCGCCTTCGGCAAGAAGCTTAAAAATATCTTCCACTGATGACTTGTCGTTTTCATCAAAATTTATGGTAATCATCATGTTTCTCTGACCGTATTCATGGGCTTCATCCCAGTCACAAAGCATAATTATGTCCTCGCCAACATTAAATTGAGCATGGTCCACAAGGTTTGGGTTTTCATCGTTGAACATAACATAAGCTTTCGACCCAAAGACATTTTCATAAAAAGCAATTGCGTCACGGCAGTTGCCATTAAAAAACAGATAAGGTCTAATCTTCATTTCAAACACTCCTTTTGAATTATTAGTTTTGCAATTGTGACATTTTGTTCCGTCACAAAATAAAGTTACCCATTTTTCGCGACAGGGTTCTTTGTGTTTCAGAATAACAGAGATATGCCTACGAATTTTATCTTAAGTTTTACCCCAAACGCCTTTTGGATTTCATGCAACCTCACGACTTCGCATATCTCAAAATAACCATCCGTATTAGGCAGTGGTGTGGTTTCAAAGCACGCTTGCAATATCCGTTGGTGCATCTGAAAGCTGGTGTCCAGAGTATTGTCCTTTCAAAAAGGGCTAGATGTAAATATTAGACAGCAAAGGCTTTACGCTCTTTATCGTCTCCTGCACAATTGCAAGCAACCTGTGTTTTGTAAAAGCCAAATCGTTGCTCTTATATGAGATGCATGTCCATGCCTTTGTAAAATGTCCTCAAAAATAGGAAGTTCATCTTCAGGGATACCATTTTTTCTTTCTCGTTGTTTGTGTTTTCTAAAAATTTACAAACTCAAACAATCGACCCCACCCACGTCATTGCACATTAAGTCCGCAATGACGTGGGTGGGGTCGAGCCGTGTTATTTACCAGATGCTTTCTTAGCTGCAATCACTGTGTTTTCCATAAGAATTGCACGAGTCATTGGTCCGACGCCACCAGGCACTGGCGTAATGTGAGATGCGATTTCCTCCACAGGAGCATAATCCACATCGCCGCACAATTTACCGTCATCGCCACGGTTAATCGCCACGTCAATCACCACTGCCCCAGGTTTTACCATATCGGCGGTGATAAGTTTTGGTTTGCCTACGGCAGCCACCAAAATGTCCGCCTTGCGGGTCATTTCCGCCAAATCTGGCGTACGGCTGTGGCATATGGTGACGGTTGCGTGCTTGTGTAATAAAAGCATCGCCATGGGCTTGCCCACAATATTACTGCGACCCACAACCACACAATGTTTGCCTGCGGGGTCTATGCCGTGATGCTCCAAAAGACGCATAACGCCATAAGGGGTGCAAGGGGCGAAGGTGAAATTGCCGTCCATCACACGCCCTACATTTTCCATGTGGAAAGCGTCAACATCCTTATGTGGGGCAATGGCTTGGATAACCACCTGCTCGTCATACCCCTCTGGTAGGGGTAATTGAACTAAAATGCCGTTAATGTCATCACGGTTGTTAAGTTCGTCAATAAGCCCCAAAAGCTTGTCTTGACCAGCTTCCGCTGGCAAGGCAAATTCTTCGCTTTTTATGCCACATTCAGCACAGTCCTTTTTCTTGTTGTTGACATAAATGCGGGATGCGCCATCATCCCCTACAATAACCACGGCAAGACCAGGTGTAAGCCCTAGCCTTTCAACTTCCGCCTTGGTTTTTTCTTTTACAACGGAGGCATATGCCTTGCCGTCCAAGATGATTGCCATTAAATCCTCCTAAATTAACCAGTTTTTAACAACTGAGCCACTTCAATTTCTAAAGTCCTTATGCGTACACCATAATCTCTTACCTCGGTTTCAGCGAGATTATCCATGGCTTCCTTGGTTTTGTCCAAGGCAAGCATCATAAGGTCAAACACGGCTCTGCTTTCTCTTTTGTGCTTGATTTCCAGGTTTGCCAACATTAGACCGTTTTCCTCGACACGTTTTTTAATCTCGTCAATCGCAAACCCGATTGTAGTGAAATCTCCAGCATATTCGGCATTTTCTTCTTGTAAAATCCCGATATGCTTTCTCGTATCAGCAAGCTCTTGTTCTAATCTATTAAAACCTTCTTTCATTTCTGTTTCTAGTTTTTCAAGTCTTGCTTCAAAACTATTTTGCTTTTCTTCAAAGCTATTCTGCTTTTCTTCAAAGCTATCAAATTTGGAAACAAGAACTTCCATCATGCTAATCATTTTTTCTTCAAAGTTCACAAAAGTCACCCACTTTTTGGATTAAATAAGGGTTTTAAGGTCGGTATGCTCCATACCAAAATCACGGGCAACCTCGGTGCAGGTTAGCTTGCCTTTGTAAGTACTTACGCCAGGGTAAAGATATGGGTCATTTGCCACAGCGGCTTCCAAGCCCATGCCTGCAATTCTCAAGCCATAGCCCAAAGTGGCATTTGTAAGGGCATAAGTCGATGTTTGGCTAACAGCACCAGGCATATTTGCCACACAGTAATGCACAACACCATCAACCACAAAAGTTGGGTCATCATGGTAGGTTGGCTTGGTGGTTTCGGCACATCCGCCTTGGTCAACTGCCACGTCAACAATAACGCTACCAGGCTTCATTTTCTTCAAATAATCTTTTTTAATAAGCTTTGGAGCAGCACCACCAGGGATAAGAACAGCGCCAATAACCAAATCGGCTTTGGTAAGGGCTTCTTCAATGGCGGCTGGGGTAGAGTAAAGGGTTTGGATTTTTTGTCCATAAATGTCATCAAGATAGGTCAAACGGTCAAAGTTGTTGTCAAAAACAGTTACATTTGCACCAAGCCCAAGTGCCATTTTCATTGCAGAAATACCTACAACGCCACCACCGATAACAACAACATTACCTTTAGCAACACCAGGTACACCACCAAGCAAAACACCACGACCGCCCATCGCCTTCTCGAGACATCTTGCACCAGCTTGCACAGAAAGTTTACCAGCAACCTCACTCATCGGCTTTAGAAGTGGCAAACCACCATTTCTATCACGTATGGTTTCGTAGGCAATCGCTTTAACCTTACGCTCAAGCAAAGCTTCGGTCAACGGTCTGTCTGCCGCCAAATGCAGGTATGTATACAAGATTTGACCTTCACGCATAAGCTCGTATTCTTCTTTTAGCGGCTCTTTAACCTTAACAATCATATCGGCTGCGTCCCAAACATCCTTGGCATTTGGCAAAATGGTCGCACCAGCAGCGATATAATCTTCATCAGTCATGGCTGAACCAAGACCAGCACCAGCCTGCACAAAAACTTCATGCCCAGCACCAACATAATCTTTTACATTGTTGGGGGTAAGACCCACACGATACTCATGGCGCTTAATTTCCTTAACGGTTCCAACTTTCATTTTCATTTCCTCCTAAAGGGCTAATTATATTTTGAATTTCTTTGTATCCGTAATGATAGGGAGGTCGCTACCTCATAATTAATACTACCTTGCCAATCTGCGACTTGCTCGGCACTTATGCCATTCCCTATAAATGTGACTTCATCGCCGTTGCGGGCATTTGCCCCTGTAGCATCCACCATTAGCTGGTCCATACAAACATTGCCGATAAAAGGACACAAAACCCCATTTATCAATACCTTACCCTTACCACTTAGCTGTCGGGATATGCCGTCAGCATAACCGAGCGGAATTGTAACAACTTCCATTGGTCTGTCTGCCACATATTTGCGTCCATAACCCACAGACTCTCCTGCCTCAACACTTTTGACCTGACCCACACTGGCTTTTAGGCTAAGGGCTGGCAGAACCCCCATTTTAGCAAGTTTTTCCGCCCCTCGGATTGTTGAACAGGGAGAAAGACCGTACATTAAAACACCCAATCTCACCATGTCCAAATTATATTCTGGGTGGCACAAAACCCCACCAGAATTGGAAATATGCTTTATGGGTATGTTAATATCCATATCTTCAAGCTTCCGACAAACGGCTTCAAAACGCTGAAATTGTTCTGCAGTAAAACTAGGGTCAGATTCCGAAGAAGCAAAATGAGAAAAGATTCCTTCTATCACAATGTTTGGCATTTTACTAATCTCTAAAATCTCCCTACAAGTAACTTCCACAGCTTTTTTATCATTGACCCTAAACCCAATACGGTTCATACCTGTGTCAATTTTAATATGCACCCGCCCACCACCTGCATCGGATAGCTTTCTGGCAATATCCAAACTAAACACAGTGGCGGTCAAGCCATTTGTTACAATACCCTTGATGCCAGGTCCAATTATAGGACTCATTATTAAGATGGGCTGGGTTATACCGCCCTTTCGCAGTGTTGCCCCCTCATCGGCAGTGGCAACACCAAACCATTCTACCCCAGTGCGGGCGGCGGCTTTGGAAACCTCCAAAATCCCATGCCCATAAGCATCGGCTTTAACAACTGCCATAATACATGTTTCCGCAGAAATAAGGCTTCTGGCGACCTTAATATTGGTCGTCAGCACCCCCAAATCAATTTCTAAAACACCTCTGCCAATCTCATAATCACCCATACTAGAATATTACCACATCCCCAAAACTTTTTCAAATACTTTTTTGAAACAAATTCTTTTTTTATTCGTATACACTTATGTAGAGCATCGATGGACACCATTCTACATGAGGGGAGGGCTTATGAACACCGACATATTGGAACAAATTTACCATAGATACCATAAAAACGTATACAACTACATAGCCTTCCGCATAAACAACCATTTCGACGTTGAGGAGCTTACCCACACAGTTTTTGAAAAGGCGATTGTGGGCTGGGAGCGTTATGACCCTTCAAAGCCTGCAGAAGCGTGGCTTATCACCATTGCCAAAAACACGGTGACAGACTATTTGCGGAAAAACGCCCGCAGACCCATTGCCCCGCTGGATGAGGCGGTCGAATTACCATCAAATGACCGAAGTCCCGACGAAATTTTGCTTATAGACGAGCAGAATAAGGATTTAATTGCGGCAATGAACAGGTTAAAGCCAAAGGAGAGGCAAATCCTTTCTATGAGATTTGCCACAGACCTAAAATATAGTGAAATTGCCCACGCCATGGGCATGACAAGTGCAAGTGTGCGTCTTGTAGCCCACAGGGCATTAAAAAAGTTGCGAACTATGCTGGAGGAGGATAGAGAATGACCGACAAGGATTTTTTAGAAAAATGCCGAAATGTTGACTTTTCTGCGGACAGCACCGAATACGAGAAAAGATTGGCTGACTTGAAATCTAAAGCAGAAGCTAAAAATTCTTGTAAGCCCGAAATAACAATAATAAAGAGTGAACAGGTGTATATTATTACCGACAATACAAAGAAAAAGGGCAAGCCGGCATCTATAATTTCTACAATTGTGGGTTTTGCTACAATAGCGGCCGCTTTGTTCTTTGCTGTACCCATTATTTTGCAAAATATGCAGGATAGGTATGAGCAAGAGGTGCAGATAGCAGGACAAGGATATGGCTCACAGTATACAAGGTATCCTATGGGTTCGGCGGGCTTTGCGGACTGGGTGGCGGACTTTAATACAAGCTGGGTGGTGGTTGACAATGCTCACTCCACTATTAGTCGCAGTCATTTTGACAATTTAGAAACTCCTATACAGCTTTTTGTCATCCCCGACCCACCACTTCCAAACCACGAGTCGATATATTTTCTTCACGCCAGCCTTGATATTTGTCCCATTATGTTCCCTGATAATCCGCAAGCAGGACACAAAATGACAATTTTCTATGGTAACGAACCCACAAGAATTGATTTTCCAAGCAACAGAAATGCTCCGATTTTACAACTTGTTTTGGAATATAACCCAAGCCATGAAGGCGATGAACACGTAGCTTGGATAACTAATGATTTATCCCTAACTTTTACCGCTGACAACATAACATATACCTTTTATGCACTACGCACTTGGGATATGGAAAATCTTATCGCAGAACCCACCATAACCCGTGACGAGCTTATTCAAGTTGCCAATTCTGTTCATGGTGGCGACCTTACTGTAAGGGAAGTTTCATTTCAAGTTGCCGAGTTTGTTTCGCCTCAAATACTAGTGCCATCATTTCCGTCAATACCCTATGGCGTATTCCACAATTTAGACGAAGCTTTGCTTCACTTTATACATCCTTTTGTGTCCCTGCCTACCTATATGCCAGCTGGATTTGAATTTGCAGAAGCAACGGTAAACCCTAGTCTAAACAACATAAATTTTCCGCCACAAAGAATATTGTCTGGAATGACAATATCTTACCGTGACGGTACGGACGAATTGCTACTTACCATCCATGCCTTGTACAATCCGCCAACCGCTAGGGATAGGTTTCTAATAAACGGAAATCCCGCTTACTTTTCCTCCGAAGGAAATGGGTGGTTGATGATGCAACACGGTAGCCCCAACCATGCTTACGCAATCCACTACACCATAGCATCACCAACCCGAAGCTTGACCCGTGAGCAACTTATACAAATTGCTGAAAGTATACCACCACAGCTTTCAAGTAGTTTGCGTTTTGATGGGTCTTGGGGTGCGAGATTTGAAATGGCAGTCAACCATAGAGAGCGAAGGCTTGCAAATGGCTTCATTGTATCTGCCGACAGCATAGACAGTGGTTGGCGAAACCGCACATACAATCTAACCGCAGAGCAGTTATCATCCATCCGCATAATAAATAGCGTAGATGCTGGCACTGTAACCCTTGTTATCTCTCAAGATGGCGCTTTGGACGGTTCAGAGTTTGTCGTGTTTTTAAGTGATAGCGTTGCTGAATTTTATCCTTTGCTAGGCAACTTAGAACCTGGATATATCCGCTTTTCACTGCAATATGATAATGTACGCAATGTAAGCACCCAAATCACTTGGGGCGATTGATTCCGTGAGACCACAAGAAAATTTTCCTGCCCATTTTCAAAGGGTGGGAATTTTCTTGTTATAACGGGCTTGCATTTTCCTTTATTATCTGGTAAAATTACGTGTTAGGTATATAGACATCGGGAAAGACATACGGAAAAGAGGAAGTTTGAATGAAAAATATTAGAAACTTTTCTATAGTTGCACATATCGACCACGGCAAGTCCACGCTGGCTGACAGGCTTATCCAAAGTTCGGGCTTGTTGACGGAAAGGGAAATGCAGTCCCAAGTTTTGGACAACATGGACTTAGAGCGTGAGAGAGGTATTACCATAAAAGCACAAGCGGTACGCCTGGTTTACAAAGCCGAGGACGGACAGGAATATATTTTGAATTTAATTGACACCCCAGGTCATGTGGACTTTAATTATGAGGTTAGTCGCTCGCTTGCCGCCTGTGAGGGGGCGATTTTGGTGGTGGACGCTGCACAGGGCGTGGAGGCTCAAACTCTCGCCAATGTGTATCTTGCCATAGAACAAGGGTTGGAGGTTGTGCCTGTTCTTAACAAGGTGGACTTGCCCGCCGCTGACCCGCCACGTGTCATCAAGCAAATTGAGGACATTATTGGGCTTGTGGCAGATGATGCCCCGCTAATTTCTGCCAAAACAGGCTTGAATGTCGAAGGTGTATTTCAAAAAATTATATCGGATGTGCCAGCACCCACAGGCGACCCCAAAGCCCCTTTGCGGGCATTGATTTTTGACTCTCTTTTCGACCAATACAAGGGCGTCATTGTTTTTGTGCGTATTGGTGACGGCACGCTAAAGAAAGGTGACAAAATTCGCTTTGTGGGTCCCGCCAAGGATTACGATGTGGTGGAAGTTGGCTTCTTGACCCCAGGTAGTTTTGTGCCAGCAGACAAATTATCAGCAGGTGACGTGGGATATTTCACTGCCAGCATCAAAAACGTGCGGGATACCCTACCAGGTGACACCGTAACCCATGCAGACAACCCCACCGAGAACCCCTTTGCAGGCTACAAAAAAGTGACCCCCATGGTTTGGTCGTCCCTTTTCCCAGCAGACCGCACCAATTACCAAGACCTGCGGGACGCACTGGACAAACTGGTGCTAAACGACGCATCTTTGCAATTTGAGCCAACCACGTCCATGGCTCTTGGTTTTGGTTTTAACTGTGGTTTCTTGGGGCTTTTGCATCTTGAAATTATCCAAGAACGCTTAGAACGTGAATACGGACTGGATTTGGTTTGCACTGCCCCCAGCGTTGTCTACAAAATCTACACCACCGACGGGGTAATGACAGAAATATCCAACCCAGCCGATTTTCCAGACCCATCCAAGATTGACCACATGGAAGAACCCATTGTAAAGGCAGAAATTATATTGCCTGGGGAATATATCGGTACAATTATGGAAATTTGTCAAAACCGCCGTGGTATTTACGTATCCATGGAATACATCGAGGCGGACCGTGCAAGACTGGTGTACGAAATGCCCCTAAATGAAATTATTTACGACTTTTTTGATGCTCTAAAATCCCGTAGCCGTGGTTATGCTTCTTTTGATTATGAGCTTATAGGTTATCGCACCTCGGATTTGGTGAAACTAGACACCTATCTTAACAAGGAAATTGTGGATGCCTTGTCGTTTATCGTCCACAGAAGTTCTGCACAAGAGCGTGGGCGTAAAATCGTTGAAAAGTTGCACAAAGAAATACCCCGCCATCAGTTTGAAATTCCAATACAAGCGGCGATTGGAAGTAAATTCGTCGCCCGTGAAACTGTTAGGGCTTTGCGCAAAGACGTCACCGCCAAATGTTATGGCGGTGACATCAGTCGTAAGAAAAAGCTTTTGGAAAAGCAAAAGGAAGGTAAAAAGCGTATGCGTCAAGTGGGTAGTGTGGAATTACCCCAGTCTGCGTTTATGTCTGTGTTGAAGCTCGACGAAGACTAGTAGGGGCGGGCATTGCCCGTCCTATATCTACTGGCAATATTCTTCGGGATTATACGATATCGTCCGCATAATTGGGACGAGCAATGCTCGCCCCTACCATGGGTGTATCATTGGTTGGAAAATATGTTGATTAAAATGTAACTCGCCTATTGCTATAACGTAAACCCACCCTTGCCACAGTCTTTTGGCTGTGGCAGAATAAATTTGTAACAAAAAAATTGGAGGATTTTGTAAAATGATGAAAAAGGTTCTATTAACAGCAATATCGCTTTTTGTTTTAGTTTTCGCCTTAGCGGCTTGTGGCAACAACAATGATGATAACGACACAGCACCTGTAGTACCAGTAACACCATCCGAAACCCTTCCTGAAGATAATGACCCAATCGTTCCTGATGAAGACGAGGATGAGGACCAAGACGAAGACACCCAAGACCAAGACAATGTTGCCAATGAAGATGACATTCGTGGTAACTGGGATGGTAATGTGTACACCAACCATCACCTTGGCATTACCTTTACAGCACCTGCTGACTGGGAAATTTCCACAGATGCAGAATTGGCTACACTTTTCGGGCTAACTTCTAATTTTAATGGTCTAAACGCTTTACAGACTGTAGGCATCTTCAGTGACATGATGGCGATTTGCCCAGAAACTGGCAACAATGTGCAGGTTATTTTTGAAAGTCTTGACGGTCTCACTATGACAGAAACCGATTATATTAACGAAATGATACCTGAATTTGAAGCTATTGGTGCAAGTGTTACGGTTATCCCTGGGACTATCAGCCTTGGCAATCGTAACTGGTACAGCTATGACACCTTGCTTTTTGGTATCGATGGTCGTCAACTGCTTAGTATTCAAGGTGACGTTGCTGTAATGTTGGTAATTACGACAATTACATATTCCGATGGTGTTGTGGAAGAAATTTTGAATATGTTTGATAGCCTCTAAGGAAGTTTAAGAAGTATAAAGGCATAAAAATAACGTAAACAGGGTGGTTTACGTTATAGTAATGGGCGAGTTAATATATTTTACACAAACGCACACTATTGCATTAAGATTTGTTCTAAAGTGTGTGTTTTTTCTTTTGTATCATCGATTGCTGATGTAGCTTTTTCGTAATCTTCGGGTTCACATTCTTCTGGATAACCACAGACTAGAATAACTTCTATTTTGAAAAGAGAGCGGTAAATATTATCAAGTTCATTTTTTAGAGCTAACTGATAAAAACTTGGGATTTTTTCCATGACTTTTCTCACCTCTTTCACTTAGGTAGTTTTTAGTGCTTGACTAATAGACCTAAGTGAGGTAGAATGTCACTAGGTCATTTGTTTGGCTCGGTAGGCACGTTGGGTGGTGGTGATTGTCAGTCTTTAGCCGCCCAACGTGTTCTTTTTGAGCCATTTTTTATTATAAGCCAAGTAAAATGGTTTGTCAACATAAAAATTGAAAAGCTTGGTAAGTCCTTGTGATTTTTTTGGGGTTGTGGTATAATGATACCATTGCAATTTTTGAGGGGGTAAACCTTATATATACGGCATTATATAGAAAACTGCGTCCCGCATATTTTAGAGATGTGGTGGGTCAGCGACATATTGTAAAAACTTTAACTAATCAGATAATTGGTGGGCGGGTTAGCCATGCCTATCTTTTTTGTGGTGTACGGGGTACTGGTAAGACAAGTTGTGCAAAAATTTTTGCCCGCACGGTGAATTGTATTGACCAGCGTGATGGCGAGGCTTGCGGGGTTTGTTCGCCTTGTGCGGAAATTGCCAAGGGGGCAAGCCTTGATGTGGTGGAAATTGATGCGGCAAGCAATAATGGCGTGGATAATATCCGTGATTTGCGGGAAGAAGTGCGTTATCCGCCCAGTGGCAAGTACAAGGTTTATATTATTGATGAGGTTCATATGTTGTCCACGGGGGC
>Ga0131853_10005192_pt1 | contig 23470 bp, 18 predicted proteins | sample TergutLab28metaG_FD_92764 | JGI IMG/M metagenome (GOLD analysis project Ga0131853, IMG submission 92764) | Labiotermes labralis P1 segment gut microbial communities from Petit-Saut dam, French Guiana - Lab288 P1 (version 2) (version 2) | ecosystem: Host-associated > Arthropoda: Insects >...
CACCAACCTCGTCGAGAACGCCGTGCGCCACGGCGAGGGCGAGGTGACGGTCACCCTCGAGGACGACGGCCCCGGCATCCGGCTCACCGTCGACGACGAGGGCGAGGGGATCCCCGACGACCTGCGCCGACGCGTCTTCACAAAGTTCTGGAAGGGCGGCGCCCGCGGCGGCTCCGGGCTCGGGCTCTACATCGTCGGCGGCCTCACCCGCGCCCACGGCGGCTCCGTCCTCATCGGCGAGGCCCCCGGCGGCGGCGCGCGACTCACGGTCACCTGGCCCTACGACCAGCCGCTGCCCGAGCCCGAGACCACCAGCGCACCCGACACACCCAGCACGCCGGAGCTGTCATGACGGACCCGGTGACCGACCCGGTGACGGCGTACCTCGACGGCGTCGAGCCCGCCAAGCGCGCCCTGATCGAGCACTACTACGCGCTGGTGCGCGAGGTCGCACCCGAGGCGGAGCCGGCCCGCAAGTACGCGATGGCCTGCTACGCCCTACGGGGCAAGGGGCTGATCTCGGTGATGGCCACGAAGCCCGGGCTATCGATCATCCCCTTCAGCGGCACCCTGAACGCGGTGGTGGCGGGCGACTTCGGCGTCTCTGCGGGCGGGGGGTCGCTGCATTGCACCGTGGAGCTCCCGCTGCCCGACGAGGCGTTCACCGAGCTCGTCCGGCTGCGCGCCGCCCAGATCACCGGCGGCTAGCGCCAGATCACCGGCGCGCAGCTGATCACACGGCGGGCGCGGAGGTCGCGGGGTCGATCTTGCGCTTCTCCTTGATCACGAACTCGGTGAACGCCAGCGCGATGCCGGTCACGACGGCGAGCAGGATGAGGCCGACCGTGTAGCGGTGGTGTGCCTGGTCGTACGTCGCACCCATCACCAGCGGCGGGAAGAAGCCGCCCAGGCCGCCGGCCGCGCCGACGATGCCCGTGACCGAGCCGACCCGGGCGGCGGGGGCGAGCTTGGCCACCCAGGTGAAGACGGCCCCGCTGCCCAGGCCCATGCAGGCGGCCATGAGCACGAACGAGATCCCCGCGGGCCACTCCAGCGGCGGCCGGAGGGCGAGCACGATCGCCATCACCAGGGCGCCCGCGAACGAGACGAGTACGACGTTGCGCGGCCCGACCCTGTCGGCGATGACGCCGCCCAGCGGCCGGCAGATCACGGCCGCGATCGCGAACCCGGCCGTCCGCGTGCCGGCCGCGGTGAGGCTGAAGGAGTAGACGTCCTTGAGGTAGGTGGGCAGGTAGGTGGAGAAGGCGACGAAGCCACCGAAGCAGGCCGCGTAGAGGAATGCCATCTCCCACGTGATCGCCAGCCGGGCCGCGCCCAGCACCTTCGGCACGAAGGGCTCGTGGTGGGCCTCCCACGCCGGCGCGTCGCGCATCAGCAGCCACACGATCCCGGCCGAGACCACCAGTGCGATCGCCATGATCACGTGGGTCGTGACATAGCCGAACCAGTTCACGAACCGGGGCGTGAAGTACGCCGAGAGGGCGGTGCCGCCCATCCCCGCCCCGAAGACACCCGTGGCGAAGCCGCGACGGGCCGGCTCGAACCACGCGTTGACGAACGGGATCCCGACGGCGAACGTCGTACCGCCGATGCCGAGGAAGAAGCCGAAGACCAGCAGCAGCCCGTAGGAGTTCTGGTGACCGGCCAGCGCCACCAGCAGTACCACCGGCGCGGTCAGCGTCATGAGCACCGGGAACATCACCCGGCCGCCGTACCGGTCGGTCAGGGCGCCGGCCGGGATGCGGCCCACCGATCCCACCAGCACGGGCAGCGCGACCAGCAATGACTTCTGCCCTGCGGACAGGCCGAGGACGCCGGCGTAGCGCACCCCGAGCGGCGCGATCATGTTCCACGCCCAGAAGCTGATGCAGAACGCCCACGTCGCCAGCGCCAGGTTGCGCATCTGACCGCTCATCGCTGTCCTCTCTGTCGGCCGCCCTGTCGGCCGCCCTGTCGGTCGGCGGTGCCTACCGGCGACCAGCCGGGTCGCAGCGCCCGCGCCCCGCCGCTGTGGGCGTCCCTGCTGCGATAGACGATGTAGGGCCGGAACAGGTAGTGCAGCGGCGCGGTGAAGGCGTGCACGAGCCGGGTGAACGGCCAGATCGCGAAGAGCAGCATGCCGACCAGCGTGTGGACGTGGAACGCGGGCGTGGCCTGGGTCATCGCGTGCACGTCGGGCTGGAGCGTGAACAGCGAGCGGAACCAGATCGAGACCGTCTCGCGGTAGTTGTGCGCGTGGTGGCCCTCGCTCAGGCTCACCAGCGTGGTCCACAGGCCGAGGCAGAGCGCGCCGACCAGAACGACGTACATCACCTTGTCGTTGGTGGTGGTGACCATGAAGACGGGCCCCGTGGTGCGCCGACGATAGATGAGGATCCCGATCCCGATCAGCGTGCAGATCCCGGCGATGACACCCCAGAAGAGCGCGTTGGCGTGGTACGCGCCGTCCGAGACGCCCAGCGCGGCGGTCCACGACTGCGGGATCAGCAGCCCGACGACGTGACCCATCACGACCACGAGCAGGCCGAAGTGGAACAGCGGCGAGCCGATCCGCAGCAGCCTGGACTCATAGAGCTGGGAGGAGCGCGTGGTCCAGCCGAACTTGTCGTAGCGATAGCGCCAGACGGTGCCGAAGACGAGGATCACGATCGCGATGTAGGGCAGGACCCCCCAGAGCACGGTGTTCATCGTGCCGCACCCCTCGCGCTCGTCATGGTCGGATAGCCGAGCAGGACCGGCTCGTCGGGCCCGACGCCGACCGTCTCGGTCGGTGGGCCGCCCTGCGCCAGCGCCGTTGCCTCCGCCCGGCTCCGCGGCGACCGCCCCGGCAGGGTCGCGCAGACCGCCGCCAGGACGTCGGAGTACGGCGACCCGCGCTCGGCCAGCGCGAGCCGGATGAGCTCGAGGCTCGCCCGGAACTCCGCGAGCAGCTCGCGGCCGTCGACCGGGTCGGCCAGGGCGGCGTACTCCAGCACCATCGGCAGGTGGTCGGGGAGCTCGCCGCCGGTGTCGACCAGCCAGCCGGGTCCGGTGCCCGAGGCCACGCGGTAGCGCTGCTTGATGGCCGCCAGGGTCGCGCCGCGTCGCCGGGTGTCGCCGTCGGTCCAGTAGGAGAGGTAGAGCGTGTGGCGCCGGTTGAGGTCGAAGGTGTCGACGTACTCGGTGCGCAGCGAGTCGGGATCGATGGACGCCAGGTGGTCGACGAAGCCGGCCAGCAGCCGGACCGCCTCGGACGGCGGCTGCTCGGCAAGCGCCGAGCGCATGAGGGCGACACGCCCGATCAGCGCCTCGTCGGGGTAGCCGAGGCACCAGGAGGCGACCTGGTGGACCACCCGCCAGTCGGGCGCGCGGCTCATGGCTCCTCCCGCTCGGCGGTCTTGTCGGGGAGCTTCTCGGCGGTCTTCTCGGCGGTCTTCTCAGTGGCCTTCTCAGTGGCCTTCTCGGGGAAGAGCCCCTCGGGCCGGCCGTTGCCGTCCCAGTTGAGCAGGTTGACCCGGCCGCGCAGCTGCGCGGAGGAGGTGGGGGTCTCGGCGGTCTGCCGGTCGCGCAGGGCATGGAAGGTCTCGACAGCCACGGGCGTGAGTCGTCCGCTCGCCTCGCCGAGCGGCCCGGCGCCGTACATGCCGGGGCCCTCGTCGTAGTCGAGCGAGCATCCGATCTCCTCGAGCTGATGCGCGTCCTCGACGTGCGCCTTGGGGATCACGTAGCGCTCGTCGTACTTGGCGATGCCCATCAGCCGGTACATCTCGTAGAGCGCCTCCTCGCTCATCCCGACGGCGGCGGGGATGGAGGCGTCCGGATCCCGGCCCAAGGTGATGTCGCGCATGTAGGCACGCATGGCGGCGAGCTTCTTGAGCACGCCGTCGACCACCGTCACGTCGCCGGCGGTGAAGAGTTCGGCGAGGTACTCCACGGGGATCCGCAGCTCGTCGATCGCACCGAACAGGTTGCCCGCCGCCTCGGCGTCGTGGCCCTGCTCCTTGAGCAGGTCGACCACCGGCGAGAGCGGCGGGACGTACCAGACCATCGGCATGGTCCGGTACTCCGGGTGGAGCGGGAGGGCGACGCGATACTTCTTGGCCAGGGCGTAGACGGGAGAGCGGCGCGCGGCGTCGAGCCAGTCCTCGGGGATGCCGCCTGCCCGTGCCTCACGGATGACGACGGGGTCCGTGGGGTCGAGCATCAGGTCGAGCTGGGCCTGGTAGAGGTCGGTCTCCTCGGGCGTGGCGGCGGCGGCCGTGACGGCGTCGGCGTCGTAGAGGAAGAGGCCGAGGTAGCGCAGCCGCCCGACGCACGTCTCCGAGCAGACGGTCGGCAGACCGACCTCGACGCGCGGATAGCAGAAGGTGCACTTCTCGGCCTTGCCGCTCTTGTGGTTGAAGTAGATCTTCTTGTACGGGCAGCCGGTGATGCACTGCCGCCAGCCGCGGCAGCGCTCCTGGTCGACGAGCACGATGCCGTCCTCCGAGCGCTTGTAGATCGCGCCGGATGGACACGAGGCCATGCACGACGGATTGAGACAGTGCTCGCAGATGCGAGGCAGGTAGAACATGAACGTCTGCTCGAACTCGAACCGGATCCGGTCGTTCGACTCGCGCCGCACCTTCTCCACCAGCGGGTCGAGGTGACCGTTCTCGGCCGCACCGCCCAGGTTGTCGTCCCAGTTGGCCGACCAGGTGACCCTGGTGTCCTCGCCGGTGAGCAGCGACTTCGGCCGCGCCACCGGGAAGTCGTTGCCCAAGGGAGCCTCGACCAGCGTCGCGTAGTCGTAGGTCCACGGCTCGTAGTAGTCGCCGATCTCCGGTTGGACAGGGGAGGAGAAGATCGTGAGCAGCTTCTTCAGCCGGCCTCCGGCGCGGAGCCGGAGCCGGCCGGGCCGGCCGTTCTTCGAGGCGGTGACCGTCCACCCGCCGCGCCAGCGCTCCTGGTCCTCGTAGCGGCGCGGGTAGCCCTGGCCGGGGCGGGTCTCGACGTTGTTGAACCAGACGTACTCCATCCCGGCCCGGTTGGTCCACGCCTGCTTGCAGGTGACCGAGCAGGTGTGGCAGCCGATGCACTTGTCGAGGTTCATCACCATGCCCATCTGGGCCATGACCCTCATCAGTAGGTCACCTCCTGGCTGCGCCTGCGGACGGTCGCGACCATGTCGCGCTGGTTGCCCGTCGGTCCGAGATAGTTGAACGTGTAGGAGAGCTGGGCGTAGCCGCCGATCAGGTGCGTCGGCTTGACGAGCAGGCGCGTCACCGAGTTGTGGATCCCACCGCGACGCCCGGTGGCCTCGGACTTGGGTACGTCGATGGTGCGCTCCTGCGCGTGGTGGACGTAGACCACGCCGTCGGGCATCCGGTGGGAGACGATCGCGCGGCCCACCAGGACGCCGTTGGCGTTGACGACCTCCACCCAGTCGTTGTCGGCCACGCCGATCCCGGCCGCGTCGCTCGGGCTCATCCACACGGTCGGGCCGCCACGGGAGAGCGAGAGCATGAACAGGTTGTCCTGGTACTCCGAGTGGATCGACCACTTCGAGTGCGGGGTCAGGTAGCGCACCGTGACCGTCGCCTCGGGGGCGCCGGCCTCGCTCGCTCCCAGCCGCGGCTCGCCGAAGAGCCGGTGCATGTCCAGCGGCGGCCGGTAGGTCGGCATCGCCTCACCGAGGTCGCTCATCCAGTCGTGGTCGAGGTAGAAGTGCATCCGGCCCGTCAGGGTGTGGAACGGCTTGAGCCGTTCGATGTTGACCGTGAACGGTGCATACCGCCGCCCGCCGGTCTCCGAGCCCGACCACTCCGGCGACGTGATCACCGGGACGGGCGCGGTCTGGGTCTGGCGGTAGGTGATCCGCTTATCCTCCGACCCCTCGGCCAGATCGGCCAGGCGCTTGCCCACCCGCTGCTCGAGGGTGCGGAAGCCCTGTGCGGCGAGCTCGCCGTTCGTCGTACCGGAGAAGGTCAGGATCGCCTCGGCCAGCTTCGGCGCGGTGTCGATAGCGGGGCGCCCCGCGGCCACGCCGCTCGGCATCACGCCGGTGCTTCGCGCCAGCCGCGCCGTCTCGTGCTCGACGCGGTAGGTCACGTTCTTGACGGTGAAGCCGAGGCTGTCGGCCAGCGGCCCGACGCTGGCCAGCTTGTCGGCGATCGCCGTGTAGTCGCGCTCGACGATGCTGAAGACGGGCGTGTTGCGGCCGGGCTCCGCGGAGACGTCCGGTCGCCGCCAGTCGCGGGCCACCCCGCCGGGCTGCGCGGTCTCGCCCACGGTGTCGTGCTGCAGGGCCACGCTCACCAGGTCCCGTCGGGTGCCGAGGTGCGTGCCGGCCAGCTCGGAGAACGTCCGAGCCAGCGCGTGGAACAGGTCGAAGTCGGAGCGTGCCTCCCACGGCGGGTCGATCGCCGGCGTGAAGGCATGCACGTAGGGATGCATGTCGGTGGAGGACAGGTCGTGCTTCTCGTACCAGGTAGCCGCCGGGAGGACGACGTCGGACAGGAGGGTGGTCGAGGTCATCCGGAAGTCCGCCGAGACCAGCAGGTCCAGCTTCCCCTCGGGCGCCTCCTCGTGCCAGCGGATCCCCTCCGGGCGCGGCGCCTGCGGGTTCTCGGTCCCGAGCACGTTGTGGTGGGTGCCGAGCAGGTTCCGCAGGAAGTACTCGTTGCCCTTCGCCGAGGAGCCCAGCAGGTTCGAGCGCCAGAGCATCAGCGTGCGCGGCCAGGCGCTCGGCGCGTCGACGTCGTCGATGGCCGCCGTCAGACGGCCCTCCTTCAACGCACTCGCCACGTACGACGCCGCATCGGCCGCCGCGCCGGTCTCCACCGCCTGCTGGGCCTCGTCGGCGACGTCGAGGGGGTTGCGGTCGAACTGGGGGTAGAACGGCATCCAGCCCATCCGGGCGGAGGCGGCGATGGCATCCGCGGTGTGGCCGGTCAGGTGACCCTGCGCGAGCGGCGAGGCGAGGGCGTCGGCGCTGTAGCCGTCGTTGCGCCACTGGTCGGTGTGCATGTACCAGAACGACGTGCCCGGGGCGGTACGCGGCGGGCGGCTCCAGTCCATCGCGTTGGCCAGCGAGATCCAGCCCGTGATCGGGCGGCACTTCTCCTGCCCGACGTAGTGCGCCCAGCCGCCGCCGTTGCGGCCCATGCAGCCGGTCAGCATGAGCAGCGCCAGCACCGCACGGTAGGTCGCGTCACCGTGGAACCACTGGCAGATGCCGGCGCCCATGATGATCATCGAGCGGCCGCCAGACTCCTCGGCGTTGCGCGCGAACTCGCGAGCCACCCGGATGCAGGCCTGGGCCGGCACCGAGGTGATCTGCTCCTGCCACGCCGGCGTGTACGGCGTACCGGCGTCGTCGTAGCCGGTGGGCCACTCGCCCGGCAGGCCGGCCCGGCCGACGCCGTACTGGGCGAGGAGGAGGTCGAAGACGGTGGTCACCAGGTGGCCGCCGACCCGCCGGGCCGGGACGCCGCGACGGAGCACCGAGCCGGAGCCGTCCGGGTCGACGAACGCCGGCAGCAGGATCTCTATCGCCTGGGTGTCGGCATCTCCCAGCATGCTCACCCGCGGCGTGACGCCGTCGAGGTCGAGGTTCCAGCGGCCGATGCCGGAGTCGGCGTACCGGAACCCGATCGAGCCGTTCGGCACCAGCGGTGCGCCGGTCGCCTCGTCGAGCACGACGGTCTTCCAGGCGTCCTCCTCGGCCGCGCCGCCCAGATCGGCGGCGGTGAGGAATTTGCCGGCGACGTACGCGCCGTCCCGCTCCTCCAGCCGGACCAGATGGGGAAGATCGGTGTAGGTCCGGATGTACTGGCTGAAGAACGGGGTCTCCCGGTCGACCAGGAACTCCCGCAGGACGACGTGGCCCATCGCCATGGCGAGCGCCGCGTCCGTGCCCGCGGCCGCTGGCAGCCACTCGTCGGCGAACTTCGTGTTGTCGGCGTAGTCCGGGCTGACCGAGACGACCTTCGTGCCGCGGTAGCGGACCTCGGTCATCCAGTGCGCGTCGGGTGTGCGGGTGACAGGGACGTTGGAGCCCCACATCATCAGGTAGCTGGCGTCCCACCAGTCGCCCGACTCCGGGACGTCGGTCTGGTCGCCGAAGACCTGTGGACTGGCGACCGGCAGGTCGGCGTACCAGTCGTAGAAAGAGGTCATCACCCCGCCGAGGAGCTGGATGTACCGGGTGCCGACGCAATGGGAGACGATCGACATCGCCGGGATGGGCGAGAAGCCGACGTTGCGGTCCGGGCCGTGCGCCTTGATCGTGTGCACCTGCGCCGCCGCGACCATCTCGGTGGCCTCGGCCCAGCTGACCCGCACCAGGCCGCCCTTGCCACGGGCCTGCTGGTAGCGGCGGCGGCGCTCGGGGTCCGCCTGGATGTCGGCCCAGGCGAGCACGGGGTCGCCGAGGCGCTGCTTGGCCTCGCGGTACATCTCCACCAGCACGCCGCGGGCATAGGGGTAGCGGACCCGGGTGGGGGAGTAGGTGTACCAGGAGAAGGCCGCGCCACGCGGGCAGCCGCGCGGCTCGTACTCCGGCCGGTCCGGCCCGACCGACGGATAGTCGGTGGCCTGGGTCTCCCAGGTGATGATCCCGTCCTTGACGTAGACGTTCCACGAGCACGATCCGGTGCAGTTGACCCCGTGGGTCGAGCGCACGACCTTGTCGTGGCTCCACCGGTCCCGGTAGAAGACGTCGCCGGCCCGTCCGCCCTTGCGGAACACCGCCCTGCCGTCGTCGGTCTCGTCCCAGCGGGTGAAGAAGCGCCCGGCTCCGAGCAACAGGTCGGATGCCGCCGTGTCGAGCCCTGCTCGAACCCCTCCGCGTTGCTGCGCCACTGCGCCTCCCCGGGATCCCCGGAACGTCCAGGCTGACGTTCCCGGCGTAGAGCCACTATGGCGAGAGGGCGGCGAACCTGACAAGGGCTTCCCAGCAGCCTGCGGCCATCGGTCGGAACCGGTTCGCGCCGCGCGCCCCGGGCTTCCTAGACTTGGCCCGCAACCGCCAGCACCCGTCTGGCTGCGTCGATCCACTGTGCCGATCCGGAAGGCAAGCATGTCGGGCCCCAACAGCGATTACGACCCCGTCGAGGTCACCCCGTTGCACGCCGAGGAGATCCAGGCCGCCGTCGAGGCGGCGCTGGCCGCGATCGAGAAGGCGGCCGACCTCGACGAGCTCAAGCAGGCGCGCCTCGAGCACGCCGGCGACCGCTCGCCGCTGGCGCTGGCCAACCGCGAGATCGGCGCACTGCCCCCACAGGCCCGCAAGGAGGCCGGCCAGCGTGTCGGCCAGGCGCGCGGGCAGGTCAACCAGGCGCTCTCAGCGCGGCAGACGGTGCTGGAGACCGAGCACGAGGCCCGGATCCTGGTCACCGAGGCCGTCGACGTCACGCTGCCGACCGACCGGCTTCCCGCCGGCGCACGGCACCCGCTCACCACCGGCGCCGAGCTGATCGCCGACATCTTCGTCGGCATGGGCTGGGAGGTTGCCGAGGGCCCGGTCATCGAGGCGGAGTGGCTCAACTTCGACGCCCTCAACCTCGGCCCCGACCACCCCGCCCGCACGATGCAGGACACCTTCTGGACCGAGCCCGCCGACGACCACCGGGTGCTGCGCACCCACACCAGCCCGGTCCAGGCCCGCACGATGCTGACCCGCGAGCCTCCGATCTACGTCGTGTGCCCCGGCCGCGTCTTCCGCACCGACGAGTACGACGCCACCCACAGCCCGATGTTCCACCAGGTCGAGGGCCTGGCGATCGACGAGGGCATCTCGATGGCCCACCTCAAGGGCACCCTCGACCACTTCGCGGGCGCCATGTTCGGCGAGGGCATCACGACCCGCTTCCGGCCGTCGTACTTCCCCTTCACCGAGCCGTCCGCCGAGGTCGACCTGGTCTGCTTCGTCTGTCGTGGGGTGGACTCCGAGGAGTGCCGCACCTGCCGCGGCGAGGGCTGGATCGAGTGGGGTGGCTGCGGCATCGTCAACCCGCGCGTCCTGCGCGCCTGCGGCGTCGACGCGGAGCGCTACACCGGCTTCGCGTTCGGCATGGGCATCGACCGCACGCTGATGTTCCGGCATGGACTCGAGGACCTGCGGACGCTCTTCGAGGGCGACATCCGCTTCACCACGGCATTTGGGAGTGAACTGTGAAGGCCCCCGTCTCCTGGATCAAGGAGTACGTCGACCTGCCGGCCGACCTGTCCACCGAGGCACTCACCGACCGCCTGACCGCGCTCGGCCTCAAGCTCGAGGCGATCCACACCGCCGGCGCCGGCATCCAGGGCCCGCTGGTGGTCGGCCGCGTGCTGACCCAGGAGAAAGAGCCGCAGAAGAACGGCAAGACGATCAACTGGTGCACCGTCGACGTCGGTGAGGCCAACGGCACCGGCGAGCCGCAGGGCATCGTGTGCGGGGCCCACAACTTCGGGGTCGGCGACCTTGTCGTGGTGGTACTTCCCGGCGGCGTCCTGCCCGGCGGATTCGAGATCTCCGCGCGCAAGACCTACGGCCACCTCAGCGCCGGCATGATCTGCAGCGCTCGCGAGCTCGGGCTCGGCGAGGACCACGACGGCATCATCGTGCTGCCCTCGGAGGCCGGCCAGCCGGGCGACTCGGCCTTCGACGTACTCGGCCTCGGCGAGGAGGTCATCGAGTTCGAGATCAACCCCGACCGCGCCTACGCCCTGAGCCTGCGCGGCATCGCGCGGGAGGCGGCGCTCGGCTTCGAGGCCGCGTTCGCCGACCCGGCGCGTCGCGACGTGCCGCTGGCCGACGGCGAGGGATACACCGTCGTGCTCGACGACGCGGAGGGTTGCCCGATCTTCGTGGCCCGTACGGTCACCGAGTTCGACGCCACCGCACCCACCCCGCGCTGGATGGCGCGCCGGTTGGAGCAGTGCGGGATGCGGTCGATCTCGCTGGCGGTCGACGTGTCGAACTACGTCATGCTCGAGCTGGGTCAGCCCAACCACTGCTACGACCGGGCCAAGCTCGCCGGCCCGATCCGGGTACGTCGCGCCACGGCGGGGGAGAAGATCGTCACCCTCGACGACGTCAGCCGGGTGCTCGACCCCGAGGACCTGCTGATCACCGACGACAACGGCCCGATCGGCATCGCCGGCGTGATGGGCGGCGCCGAGACGGAGATCAGCGCGGCGACCACCGACATCGTGGTCGAGGCGGCGCACTTCGAGCCGACCACGATCTTCCGCTCCCAGCGGCGCCACAAGCTGCCCTCCGAGGCCTCCAAGCGCTTCGAGCGTGGGGTCGACCCGCTGCTGCCCCCGATCGCCGCGGACCGCGTCGTCGAACTCCTGGTGGAGTACGGCGGCGGCACGGCGGCCACCGGGGTCACCCACGTGGGCACCCCGCCCGTGCCCCGGTCGATCGTGATGCCGATCGACCTGCCGGCGCGCGTCTCCGGGATCGCGATCGACGCCGAGACCACCCTCGCGAACCTCACCGCCGTCGGCTGCCGCCTCACCGTGGCCGACGACGCCGTGACCGCGGTCGTGCCGACGTACCGGCCGGACCTCAACGACCCCTACGACCTCGTCGAGGAGGTCGTGCGGATCGTGGGCTACGACCATGTGCCGAGCGTGTTGCCTCGCCGGGCCACCGGTCGCGGGCTCACGCCGGCGCAGCGGATGCGGCGTCGCATCGGTCGCACGCTCGCCGGCGCCGGCCTCGCGGAGGTGCTGAGCTTCCCGTTCGTCGGCGAGGCCGCGTTCGACCAGCTGGGCCTGCCCGCGGACGACCCGCTGCGCCGTACCGTGGGCATCGCCAACCCGATGAACAACGAGGAGCCGGCGTACACGACGACGCTGTTGCCGGGCCTGCTGAAGGCGGCGGCGCGCAACCTCGGCCGCGGCGCGGCCGGCGTCGCGCTCTTCGAGACCGGGACCGTCGCATTCCCCAAGGATGCCGGCGCCACGCCGATCTACGGCACCGATGAGCGGCCGACCGCCGCCGAGCTGGAAGCCCTGCTCGCGACGCTGCCCGACCAGCCGCTGCACCTCGGGGTCGTGCTGGCCGGCGAGCGGGAGCGGGCGGGCTGGTGGGGCGCCGGACGCGAGGCCGCGTGGAGCGACGCCATCTCAGTGGTACGCCGCCTCGGCGCCGAGCTCGGGGTGAGCGTGGAGGTCGCCGCGGCCGGCAGGTTGCCGTGGCACCCCGGCCGGTGTGCCGTCGTCCGCGTCGACGGCGCGGAGCTGGGTCATGCCGGCGAGCTCCACCCCAACGTCTGCAAGGCGTTCGGCCTACCGCCGCGCACCGCAGCCCTCGAGATCGACCTCGACCTGCTGATGTCCACGGTGCCCGCGGTCACGCCGGGACCGGCCTTCTCCACGATGCCGCTGGCCAAGGAGGACGTCGCCCTGCTGGTCGACGACGCGGTCACGGTCGCAGCGGTCGAGTCCGCCCTGCGCGAGGGCGCCGGGCCGCTGCTGGAGTCGGTGCGTCTCTTCGACGTCTATACGGGCGACCAGCTCGGCGAGGGCAAGAAGTCGCTGGCGTTCGCGTTGAGGTTCCGGGCGCCGGATCGCACGCTGACGGCGGACGAGACGGCGGCCGCTCGTGACGCCGCCGTGGCGCGTGCCGCCGAGGCGACGGGCGCGGTGCAGCGGGTCTCATCGTCGGTGGCGTGCGGAGGGGTGCGGCCGCGCGCTCACTCCACCGAGTGGTTCACGCAGCTGCGCCACCGGCTGTAGATCTCGCGGTTGCCGGCGACCCTGATCCCGTCGTCGTCGCCGCGCCGCCACAGCCACGCGTCCAGTACGCCGGCCGGGCCGGTCACCACGGCATCGGGCTCGACGCCGGGGTCGGCCACGACATGTTGGTCGTCCTCGCCGTTGAGCTCGGTGCCCTGCGGCGTCGTACCGCTGAAGAGGCCGAGCTGGCTCCACACCTGCTCGCCGGTGTCCGCGACGTCGACCCGCACGTAGTGGGGGAGCGGCTCCCACGAGCCCCACGGCGGCAGGCCGCCGAACATCACGTCCAGGACCTCCTCGACCCCGTCCGCGGCCAGCTCCGGGTCGAGCGCGGTCGGGGTGCCGACCGCGAGCTCGGCGTCGAGGCGGTGGATGAGGGCCTCGTGCGCCTGGCGGCGAAGGGTGAACGCGACGTTGTGATGGGCGGGGTCGGACGACCACGTCCACGCGGCGTCGTCCGGGTCGGCCTCGGTCAGCGCCTTGTCCAGCTTGGCGCTCCACTCGTCGAAGAAGGCGATCAGGCCCTCATGGGTGGCCGGCCGCTCGGCCGCGACGTATCCGTCGGGGGAGGCCGGCCGATGGGTGATCACATGCGTCCACCAGCGCTGCACGCCCCCGAGGTGCGCGAGCAGGTCGTCGGCGGTCCATTCGGGGCATGACGGTACGGTGGCAGTCGGGTCTGCATCGGTGAGCACCTCGCGGAAGCGCTGGGACTCGCGGCGGATGCACTGCAGGTACTGATCGGCGGTGAGTCGGCTCATGGCCCGACGCTAGACCCGGGAGCCGACGGTTCGCGACCCTCTTCGCCCGGTCGGTCCGGCCGGCAGGTGGACCCCCTCACGCATGACATGCAGAGTTGTGTATAGTCATGCATATGACGAACGTAGGTGGAGACACCACGAAGGTGGAGGCCAGGGTGCGCTGCGCGGTCGCGGGCGCGAGTGGTTACGCCGGCGGCGAGATCCTGCGCTTGCTCCTGGCGCACCCCGCCGTCGAGATCGGCGCCGTGACCGGTGCCTCCAACGCCGGGCAGTCGCTGGGCACGCTGCAGCCCCACCTCACGCCACTGGCCGACCGCGTCCTGGAGGAGACCACCCTCGAGGTGCTCTCCGGCCACGACGTGGTCTTCCTGGCTCTGCCGCACGGGCAGTCCGGTGCGATCGCCGCCGCGTTGCCCGAGGGCACGGTCGTGATCGACTGCGGCGCCGACTTCCGGCTGAGCGACGCGAGCCTGTGGGAGCGGTTCTACGGCTCGGAGCACGCCGGCACCTGGCCCTACGGCCTCCCCGAGCTGCCCGGGCAGCGGGCGCTGCTGGCGGGGGCGCGCCAGATCGCGGTCCCCGGCTGCTATCCCACCGTCTCCACCCTCACGCTCGCGCCGGCCGTGGCGGCCGGCCTGATCGAGCCCGACGTCGTGGTGGTCGCCGCCTCCGGCACGTCCGGGGCAGGCAAGAGCGCCAAGACCAATCTGCTCGGCAGCGAGGTGATGGGCTCGATGAGCGCATACGGGGTGGGCGGGGTGCACCGGCACACCCCGGAGATCATCCAGAACCTCTCCGGCCTGAGCACCGAGCCGGTCGCGGTCAGCTTCACGCCGCTGCTGGCGCCGATGCCCCGGGGCATCCTGGCGACGTGCACCGCCCGGCTCGCGGCCGGGGTGAGCGCCGAAGACGTGCGTGCCGCCTACGTCAAGGCCTACGCCGAGGAGCCGTTCGTCCACCTGCTCCCCGAGGGGCAGTGGCCGCAGACCAAGTCGGTGGTCGGCTCCAACAGCGTTCACGTGCAGGTCACCGTCGACGAGGCGGCCGGCCGCCTCGTCGCGGTCGGTGCGGTCGACAACCTCACCAAGGGCACAGGCGGGGCGGCAGTCCAGTGCATGAACCTCGCCCTCGGCCTCGACGAGACCCTCGGGCTCCCGGTCGTGGGGGTGGCGCCATGACGCCCGCCCGCTCCCGCCGACGACGACGCCGCGTCTGACCCGGCCTTCGTCGTACTCGATCCCAGACCCCTAAGGAAGAACGTGAGCGTCACCCATCCCGCCGGCTTCGTCGCCGCCGGCTCCGCGATCGGCATCAAGTCCAGCGGTGCCAAGGACCTCGCCCTGGTGGTCAACCAGGGCCCGCACTTCGACTCGGCGTCCGTCTTCACCTCCAACCGCTGCAAGGCCAATCCGGTCCTGTGGAGCGAGGAGGCCGTCAAGGACGGCGTCGTCCACGCCGTCGTCCTCAACTCCGGAGGCGCCAACTGCTACACCGGCCCCGAGGGCTTCGTCACCACGCACCGCGTGGCCGAGGAGGTCGCCGACCTGCTCGGCATCGGGGCCGTGGACGTCGTGGTCTGCTCGACGGGCCTGATCGGCCACCCCAACGACCGTCAGCTGCTGCTCGACGGCGTCCGCACCGTGCACGGCCAGCTCTCGAACGAGGGCGGCGCCGACGCGGCGGAGGCGATCATGACCACCGACAGCGTCAGCAAGCAGATCGTCGTCGAGGGCGACGGGTGGTCGATCGGCGGCATGGCGAAGGGCGCCGGGATGCTGGCGCCGGCGCTGGCGACGATGCTGGTCGTGATCACCACCGACGCGGTCGTGCCGGCGAGCGATCTCGACACCGCACTTCGGGCCGCCACCCGGGTCAGCTTCGACCGGCTGGACTCCGACGGCTGCCAGTCCACCAACGACACCGTCACCGTGATGGCCAGCGGCGCCTCCGGTGTCACCCCGGCGCTGGCCGACTTCACCTCGGCCCTGACCGAGGTGTGCACCGGCCTCGCCACGCAGCTCCTTGCCGACGCCGAGGGCGCCGACCACGAGATCGCGATCACCACGATCCATGCGGCCTCAGAGGACGACGCGGTCGAGGTCGGGCGCAGCGTCGCCCGGAGCAACCTCTTCAAGGCGGCCGTCTTCGGCAAGGACCCGAACTGGGGCCGGGTGCTCGCCTCGATCGGCACCACGAGCGCGGTCTTCGACCCGGCCGACCTCGACGTGGCGATGAACGACGTCTGGGTCTGCCGCAACTCCGGCCCCGGGGCCGACGCCACGGCGGTCGACCTCTCCGGTCGGCAGGTCACGGTGACCATCGACCTCAAGTCCGGTGACGCCGAGGCGACGGTGTGGACCAACGACCTCACCCACGCCTACGTCCACGAGAACAGCGCGTACAGCTCATGAGCGCCACCACGATCGTCGACCCCGCCAACAAGGCCGCGACGCTTGCCGGCGCCCTGCCGTGGCTGAAGCGCTACAACGGCAAGATCATCGTCATCAAGTACGGCGGCAACGCCATGACCGACGAGACGCTGAAGTCCGCGTTCGCCGAGGACATCGCCTTCCTGCGGCTCGCCGGGTTCAAGCCCGTGGTGGTCCACGGCGGCGGCCCGCAGATCTCCACCATGCTGGACCGGCTCGGCATCGAGTCGGAGTTCCGCGGCGGTCTGCGCGTCACCACGCCGGAGGCCATGGACGTCGTCCGGATGGTCCTCGTCGGCCAGGTCCAGCGTGAGCTGGTCGGCCTCCTCAACCAGCACGGGCCGCTCGCCGTCGGCCTCTCCGGCGAGGACGCCGGCCTCTTCACCGCGACGCCGGCCAATACCGTCGTCGACGGCGAGGAGGTCGACCTCGGGCTCGTGGGGGAGGTCTCCCAGGTCCGGCCCGACGCGGTGCTCGACCTCATCGAGGCGGGTCGGATCCCGGTCATCTCCTCGGTCGCCCCCGACCTCGCCGGCGTCGTACACAACGTCAACGCCGACACCGCCGCGAGCGCGCTCGCGGTCGCGCTCGGTGCCGAGAAGCTGCTCGTGCTCACCGACGTCGAGGGGCTCTACCGCGACTGGCCGGACAGCGACGACGTCATCGGCGAGATCAGTCCGGAGGCTCTGGCCGAGCTGATGCCGTCACTCGCCTCGGGAATGGTGCCGAAGATGTCCGCGTGCCTCAACGCCGTCACCAACGGCGTCCCGCGGGCCACTGTCGTCGACGGTCGCGGACCGCACGCCGTGCTGCTGGAGATCTTCACCGACGAGGGCATCGGCACCCAGGTCCTCCCGGGCGTGGAGACGAAGGTGCGCAAGGCCCAGCAGAAGGCGCACGACAAGGCCGACGACCAGGCGCACGACCAGCAGGACCAGCAGGACGACTCCGGGAAGGAAACCAGCGCATGAGCGAGATGCAGGCGCGCTACCAGGGCGCACTGATGAACACGTTCGGTCCGCCGAAGCTGATCCTCACCCGCGGCCAGGGTGCCCACGTCTGGGACGAGGCCGGCAACGAGTACGTCGACCTCCTCGGCGGAATCGCGGTCAACGCGCTCGGTCACGCTCACCCCGCCCTGGTCGCGGCCGTCAGCCGACAGCTGGAGACCCTCGGCCACATCTCGAACTTCTTCGCCAGCGGCCCGCAGATCGAGCTCGCCGAGAAGCTGCTGACACTGGTCGTACCGGCCGGCGCGGATGGCAAGGTCTTCTTCGCCAACTCTGGCACGGAGGCCAACGAGGCGGCCTTCAAGCTCACCCGGCGCACGGGACGCACCCATCTGGTCGCGATGGAGGGCAGCTTCCACGGGCGCACGATGGGGGCGCTCTCGCTCACCTCGAAGGCCGCCTACCGCGAGCCGTTCGAGCCGCTGCCCGGCGAGGTCACCTTCGTCCCGTACGGCGACGCCGAGGCGCTCGCGGCCGCGGTCACCGACCAGACCGCGGCGATCGTGGTCGAGCCCATCCAGGGGGAGGCCGGCGTCATCGTCGCGCCGGAGGGCTTCCTGGCCCGCGCCCGGGAGATCGCCGACGAGCACGGCGCGCTGCTGTGGTTCGACGAGGTCCAGTCCGGGATGGGCCGCACCGGCCACTGGCTGGCGTCTGGTCCGAGCGGTGTCACCCCCGACGTCGTCACGCTCGCCAAGGGGCTGGGCGGCGGCTTCCCGATCGGCGCCTGCATCGCGCTGGGCGCGGCGGCCGGCCTGCTGCAGCCCGGCAACCACGGCACCACCTTCGGCGGCAACCCGCCGGCCTGTGCCGCGGCGCTGGCCGTGATCGCGACGATCGAGACCGACGGTCTGCTCGAGCGCGCCAAGGTCGTGGGTGACAGGCTCCGCGACGGGCTGATCGACGACCCCCGAGTCACCGCGGTGACCGGTGAGGGGCTCCTCGTCGGCGTCGCGCTGGACGGCGTCGACGCCGCGGCCGTGACCACCGCGGCGCTCGAGCACGGCTTCATCCTCAACAACGCCACGCCCACGCGCGTCCGGTTGGCCCCGCCGCTGGTCCTCACCGACGAGGACGTGGCTGCCTTCCTGGCCGCGTGGCCGGCCATCCTCGACGACGCGACCGCGCAGGAGGCATCGGCATGAGGAACTTCCTGCGGGACGACGACCTGACCCCCGCCGAGCAGGCGGCGGTCCTGGCGCTGGCCGCCGCGATGAAGGCCGATCCGTTCGGGCACAGGCCGCTGGCCGGTCCGCGCAGCGTCGCGACGGTCTACGACCGGCCCACCCTGCGCACCCAGGTCTCGTTCGCGGCCGGCATCTCCGAGCTGGGCGGCCACGCGATGAACGTCGACGGCGGCTTGGCCGCGATGGGCAGCCGGGAGTCCGTCGAGGACGTCGCCCGCGTGCTCGGCCGTCAGGCCTCGGCGATCGTGTGGCGTACCGCCCACCAGGCCGACATGGAGACCATGGCGGTCTTCTCCGGCGTCCCGGTGATCAACGCGCTCACCGACGAGTTCCACCCCTGCCAGCTCCTCGCCGACCTGCTCACCATCGTCGAGCACAAGGGCCGCACGACGGGGCTCAAGGTCGCGTTCGTCGGCGACGGTGCCTGCAACATGGGCAACTCCTGGGTCATCGCCGGCGCGCTGGCGGGCATGGAGGTCGTCGTGGCCGCACCGGACGGCTTCGCCCCGGACGCGGAGGTCCTCAAGCAGGCCGCCGAGCACGCGCTCGCCACCGGCGGCGCGATCAGCGTGCTGACCGATCCCGTCGCCGCGGTGACCGGCGCCGACGTGGTCGTCACCGACACCTGGGTCTCCATGGGCCGCGAGGACGAGGCCGCCGCGCGGCTCGCGCTCTTCGGTGACTACGCGGTGACCCCCGCCCTCCTCGGCCACGCCAAGGCCGACGCGATCGTGCTGCACTGCCTTCCGGCGTACCGGGGCAAGGAGATCGCCGCCGAGGTGATCGACGGTCCGCAGAGCGTCGTATGGGACGAGGCCGAGAACCGGCGCCACGCGCAGAAGGCCATCCTCGCCTTCCTCTTGGAGAAGGCCGGCCTCCCGGCCAAGGCCGGCGAGCCGAACGCCCCGACGGAGGCCTCCGGTGACTGAGCAGGCCATGCGACCGATGACGAAGGGCTCGCGCCAGCAGCTGATCGTCGACCTCGTGTGGAACCACGAGGTCCGTTCGCAGACCGAGCTCGCCGACATGCTGTCGCATCGCGGCGTACGAGTCACTCAGGCGACTCTCTCGCGCGACCTGGTCGAGCTCGACGCCGTGAAGGTTCGGGTGCCGTCGGGCTCCCTGGTCTACGCGCTGCCCGGCGAGGGCGGCGACCGGCGCGCCCTCGCGGCCGGTGAGTCCTCCGCGGCCCGCGCCCGCCTGTCACGGCTGTGCGCCGAGCTCCTCGTCAGCGCCGAGGCCAGCGCCAACCTCGTGGTCCTGCGCACGCCGCCCGGGGCGGCACAGTTCCTGGCCTCGGCCTTCGACCGGGCCGAGTTCGGCGACGTCCTGGGCACCATCGCCGGGGACGACACGGTCCTGGTCATCGGCCGCGAGCCGCTGGGCGGCGACGATCTGGCGCGGCGCTTCCTCGCGCTCGCCGAGCACGCGGATCACCACGACATCAGTCACACCAGCAACGCAACCGAAACGGAGTAGCAAGCATCGTGAGCAAGGTCCTGACCTCCCTGCCGAAGGGTGAGCGCGTCGGAATCGCGTTCTCCGGCGGCCTTGACACGTCGGTGGCAGTCGCATGGATGCGGTCGAACGGTGCCGTCCCGTGCACCTACACCGCCGACATCGGGCAGTACGACGAGCCGGACATCGCCGGCGTCCCCGACCGCGCCAAGCAGTACGGCGCCGAGATCGCCCGCGCGGTCGACATCAAGCCGCAGCTGGTCGAGGAAGGCCTCGCCGCGCTGGCGTGCGGCGCCTTCCACATCCGCAGCGGCGGCCGCTCGTACTTCAACACGACCCCGCTCGGCCGGGCCGTGACCGGCACGCTCCTGGTGCGGGCGATGCACGCCGACGACGTGAACATCTGGGGTGACGGGTCGACGTTCAAGGGCAACGACATCGAGCGGTTCTACCGTTACGGCCTGATGGCCAACCCCGAGCTCCGGATCTACAAGCCGTGGCTCGACGCCCAGTTCGTGGGCGAGCTCGGCGGCCGCCACGAGATGAGCGAGTGGCTGGTGGCCAATGGCCTCCCGTACCGCGACTCGGCGGAGAAGGCCTACTCCACCGACGCCAACATCTGGGGCGCGACGCACGAGGCCAAGACGCTGGAGCACCTCGACGTCTCCCTCGAGACCGTCGAGCCGATCATGGGTGTGAAGTTCTGGGACCCGTCGGTCGAGATCGCGAGCGAGGACGTCTCGGTCACCTTCGAGGGCGGACGCCCCGTCGCCATCAACGGCACCCGGTACGACGACGCGGTCGCCCTGGTGATGGAGGCGAACGCGGTCGGTGGCCGGCACGGACTGGGCATGTCGGACCAGATCGAGAACCGGATCATCGAGGCCAAGTCGCGCGGCATCTACGAGGCGCCCGGCATGGCGCTGCTCTGGATCGCCTACGAGCGGCTGCTCAACGCGATCCACAACGAGGACACGCTGGCCAACTATCACCTCGAAGGACGTCGGCTGGGCCGGCTGCTCTACGAGGGCCGCTGGCTCGACCCGCAGGCGCTGATGCTGCGTGAGTCCATCCAGCGCTGGATCGCCTCTCTCGTCTCCGGCACCGTCACGGTGCGGCTGCGCCGCGGCGAGGACTACACGGTCCTGGCGACCGAGGGTCCGGCCTTCTCCTACCACCCGGAGAAGCTGTCGATGGAGCGCGTCGAGAACGCCGCGTTCGGTCCCACCGACCGGATCGGGCAGCTGACCATGCGCAACCTCGACATCGCCGACTCCCGCGCGAAGCTCGAGCAGTACGCCTCGCAGCCGCTCGACCAGGGCAACGTGCTCGTCGAACACGGCACGCTCTTCGGCGAGCTGCCGTCGGGTGGTGCGGAGCAGATCGCCGCGAACCCGGAGCTCTCCGGCGACGAGGAGGTCGTGCTCGAGGGGGCCGCCATGGAGTTCGGCGTCGACTGACATCATGACCATCGCGATCGACGCCGTACGGCGAGCAGTCAAGCGGGGAGTCCAGTGAGGGGCCCAGTGAGCAGCGACAACGGTGCGCTCAGCACCACCAACGAGGGCAAGCTCTGGGGCGGTCGCTTCCAGGGCGGCCCGAGCCCCGAGCTCGAGACGCTGTCCCGGTCGACCCACTTCGACTGGCGGCTCGCGCTCTACGACCTGGCCGGCTCCCATGCCCACGCGAAGGCACTGGGGGCGGCCGGGCTGCTCACGGCCGACGAGGAGCTCGAGCTGCACCGGGGCCTCGACGTGCTGGCCGAGCGGTTCACCGCCGGCAGGCTCCGGCCCGCGCCGTCCGACGAGGACGTCCACGGCGCCCTCGAGCGGTTGCTGATCGAGGAGGTGGGACCCGCGGTGGGCGGCAAGCTGCGCGCCGGCCGGTCTCGCAACGACCAGATCGCGACGCTCTTCCGCTGCTACCTGCTCGACCACCAGCGGGTGGTCAGCGGGCTGGTCCTCGACCTGGTCGACGCGCTCGCGGGGCAGGCCGAGACGAACCTCGGGGCGATCATGCCCGGGCGCACCCATCTGCAGCACGCGCAGCCGGTGCTGCTGTCCCACCACCTGCTGGCGCACGCCTGGGCGCTTCTTCGCGATGTCGGGCGCTTCGCCGACTGGCGTGCCCGGGTCGTCCCGGATTCGCCGTACGGAAGCGGGGCGCTCGCCGGGCAGAGCCTGGGTCTCGACCCGGAGCTGGTGGCGCACGAGCTGGGGTTCACCGGCTCGAGTGCCAACTCGATCGACGGTACGGCGTCGCGCGACTTCGTCGCGGAGTTCGCCTTCGTCAGCGCCCAGATCGGCGTCGACGTGAGCCGGATCGCCGAGGAGGTGATCCTCTGGGCGACGCGCGAGTTCGACTTCGTCACGCTCCACGACTCGTGGTCGACGGGGTCGAGCATCATGCCGCAGAAGAAGAACCCCGACATCTCCGAGCTGGCGCGCGGGAAGGCCGGCCGACTCGTCGGCAACCTGACCGGCCTGCTGACCACGCTCAAGGCCCTCCCACTCGCCTACAACCGCGATCTGCAGGAGGACAAGGAGCCGGTCTTCGACTCGGTCGACACGCTCGAGGTGCTGTTGCCGGCCTTCACCGGTCAGGTGGCCACGCTCGTCTACCACACCGAGCGGATGGCCGAGCTGGCCCCGCAGGGCTTCTCCCTGGCCACCGACATCGCCGAATGGCTCGTCCGCGAGGGCACGCCCTTCAGGGTCGCGCACGAGGTCGCCGGCGCGTGCGTCCGCGCGGCAGAGGCGCGCGGCGTGGAGCTGGCCGACCTGACCGACGACGAGTTCGCGGCGATCTCGCCAGCACTCACGCCCAAGGTCCGCCTGGTCCTGACGGTGGAAGGGTCGGTCGCCTCGCGCGACGGTCGCGGTGGCACGGCCCCCGACCGGGTGCGCGAGCAACTCGCCGAGCTCCGGGCCCGCGTGCTGACCGCGCGGGACGCGTTGGCGTGACGTCGCTGGAGGAGGCGCTGGCGGGACCTGTCGATCAGGTCGCGCCGCGCCTCCTCGGCGCATTGCTGCACCACAACGACGTGACCCTGCGCCTCACCGAGGTGGAGGCGTACGCCGGAGCCGACGACCCCGGTTCGCACGCCTACCGCGGCGAGACGGCGCGCAACGCGGTGATGTTCGGCCCCGCCGGACGCCTCTACGTCTATCTCAGCTACGGGATGCACGTGTGCGCGAACGTCTCCTGCGACGACGTCGGTACGCCGTCCGCGGTGCTGTTGCGCGCTGGGGCCGTCGTAGAGGGCCTGGAGGAGGCGCGCCAGCGGCGCCTGGGTAGCAGAGACCGCGACCTCGCGCGCGGTCCGGGGCGGTTGTGCCAGGCACTCGGCCTGACGCTGGCCGACAACGGCGCGGATCTGGCCTGCGACTCCGTCAGGCTCGAGCTCGGCGGATCGATGCTCGCGCACGAGACCGGCCCTCGCGTCGGGCTGCGCGGCGCTCCCGAGCGACCCTGGCGCTACTGGTTGCCGGGGGAGCGGAGCGTCTCGGCGTACCGGCCGGCGAAGCGTGTGCAGACGCCCCGAGGAGCGTGAGGACGGGGGACCACTGGGGGAACCGCTGGGGGAATCACTAGGGCCGGAGGCGTGTGGGTGCGCCCCGATTTGATGCCCCAGAGGTGGCTGTGTACTGTTCTCTTCGTCGCTGGGAGCGAAACCCAAAACGGGGCTGAGAAGCCAACGGAACGGGTCGAGACCCAGGTGGCCACCGATCGGCCGAGCAAGCTCGACGAGGCGTCACGCGCCGAGTTGACGCGGCGCCGCCGAACCGGTAAGTTTTTGCAGGTTGCCCCACGGGCGAGCGCATGTGTGTGCTTCGTGGTGTGGTGTGCGTGTGATTCTTGAGAACTCAACAGTGTGTCAAATAGTCGACGAATTAGTTTGTTTTGCC
>Ga0131853_10005195_pt1 | contig 23468 bp, 15 predicted proteins | sample TergutLab28metaG_FD_92764 | JGI IMG/M metagenome (GOLD analysis project Ga0131853, IMG submission 92764) | Labiotermes labralis P1 segment gut microbial communities from Petit-Saut dam, French Guiana - Lab288 P1 (version 2) (version 2) | ecosystem: Host-associated > Arthropoda: Insects >...
AATAGATTACCCAGGGTAATGAAACACTACTCCCCAACTGGCAGAAGGAATCATGGTAGACCTTTGAAGAGACTTCTGGATACGTGAGACCGGAACGGGTCAACAAGTGGCCCAACTCCATGACGGATATATGATGATGATGATGATGATGATATAACCTCGAAATTCTGTACTATATTTTATATTTACCCAATTCAATTACAAAACATAAGGTTAAACAGCGGAACAGACTTTAACATGCACAGGCTAACTACATTTACGAAGTTTATCTGGGATATTGACAGCTATGTTGCCAACAATTACACACGTCATAAGAAGTGCCGTCTGTGTTATTACACGGCTTATGAATAAAAGAAATGTGTTTAGACCTTTGAAAGCAACGTACTGTCTGCATCCTCAGGGTGAGGAAATTTGGTCACGTGAATGCTGAAGTGATTAGAAGAAGGAAGTGTTTCGATTACTTAGAATGGTTGCCAGCAGTGTGACTATTCAGAGCTATGGTAAGGTGCAATGCGACAAATGTCATACAAAATTAAGAGTCCGGGTTGAGACAGGCAGGGTACACGGAGTCTCACTGAACTAAGAAGTAGAAGGTTTTTCCAAAAGTAGGGAAGGACTTATCAAACTGTACAGTATAGAATTTTCGACATTTCTAACAGACCTACTTGAAGTATTAACTTATTGTAACTAGACTACGGGAAAGTCATATGGATCGACTTCTCCACACCTCCCAGTTAAAATTCCTCCTACAGCGTGCTTCGCTATATTAACTTACAGTCGTCTAGATATTCCGTTCTAACGAATGTTGCTAGTGATAAAAATGAGAAAATCTTTGGGAACGCAAAGAACTTTGTGTTGCGTGACACGGACAGCAGGGACTCTGAGGGAGATAAACCTTCAGTGACAGAAGTAGCGCGAACATCGTTATCCTGACCATCAACGCAAATTCCTTCTGTTACCTCACAATAAATAGCACGAACTGCTTCAAATTTCTTCGGTTGCTCGAGAAATGTCACACGTTGCACATGTTATGACACACATATAGAATTTTCAATGTATGCGTAACCTCATATCATTCCTCGAATACGCACGTATCTTTGAAATATTATTCTTTCGGCAGTCCCTCTTACGAGATATCCATAGCCACTTACAGTGCGAGTTTTCCATATAGTGCCATATAGTGTTTCCTTTGTCAAATTCTAGTATCCTCTCTTGATGCACGTACATTTTGTAGAATTTTACTATATTTTTTCAATAAATGCACAGTGTATGCCAACAGATGGTTGTTTGCATATATTGTCCATGTGTTGGACAAATACAGTAAAAAAAATTTTCTTCACTTTTATTGAAGGTCATTCAGCAGTTGCGCAAGTGTTCTTCCTCGTCTTCCCTTCAGTTCTATCCTTTCTTGTAACTTTCCTTCAATAACAGGAGAAAACATTTCCTACGTAAAGTGTGTCCTATCCTTGAGCCTTCTTTTCTTTGTACATATAATATTCCTTTCCTTCTTGACTCGACACTTTACTTCTTCATTTTTTAAACGATAGATCTAAGTGGTCTTCTCCATCCTTCTCCAATACCACATTTAAAAACTTTACAGGCATTTCTGATCCACTAATCGAAATGTCAAATTTTCAGCACCATAAAAAGCTATTCTCCATATGTAGCATTTTATTTGTTCTTTCTTTAAATTTGCATCCAGTTTGCTTGTGAAAAGAGCCTTCGCCTTCCTGAATGCTGCTGTTGCCATGGCAATGCTGGATTTAATTTCACGTGTACATTGCTACCGTCTATCCCGGCGTCAGTTTTCCCGGATGCCCCTCTCTCTTAACTTGGTAGTCGGTGTAATTAGCTGTTCCTCTGCCGAAGGGCGCTTACCTGCCGTTCTGGATTGCCTGAAACACCTTCTCTATATTTCACCTACTAGTCCGCTGTATTGTTTAGATTGTGGGTTAGTTGACAGTGGGCATCAGCAAGCAACGGCACTTTTAAATAGGCTGCAAACAGTGATGGAAAGGTTTACCGCAAGTGAAGAAATTTACGGGTGAGGGAAATTTTCTAATCGTACTCTGTGGGCATGAGGTCTTACGTTCAAGGAATATTTGCGTGCGGTAAGTAAACGGATTGCAGTTCTACACCTCTACGCTGCACTCAGGAATCAAAAAATAATTTAATGTGTTTCTTGATTTATTGGTTAACACAATTCGCTGACGAAATTTTTTCCTGAGTTTAGAACTTTGCTTAAATCAGATTTGGTTGTCACACCGAAAAATGACTTACATACAATTTAAACTTTAAGTTCACCTGTGCATTCGGTTGTGATGAATGGCACTCTGGTATTCATTCAGTCACTCTCCCACACTGTTTTACATGACACTTACTAGCTCTAATTTTGTTTTACAATGTCCGAAAATCGGAAAGAACAAAGAAATGGCGTCCAGACTCCTCCAGATACCGAAACAGAGAGAGCTGTTATGTTCACCTACACCTCGGTAACTCTCAACAGAATTACTCGTCTGCTAAACTGAAAAGTGACCGTATTGGCTGAAATGCAAATTTGAAAAAGAATTCCATAGATCGAATTCAAAAAATTTATATATTCCTCTAAAGTGATTGTTCAACTAACAACACACCGGAAATCTCTGTATTAACTTCCGATACTTCAGCCTAGCAATTAATCCTTATCCTGCTAACGTGGAGAATATGGTGAGCTCCTAATAATGTCAGCAAAAGACAGATGGGATTTAATTCGGCGTTTAAAGGGTTAATATTCTGTTCAATGAACAAAACCTGTTGACCTACATCTCAAAAGTTATGGTTACATTTCATCTTCCAATTTCAATTAGTCTATAAGTCATGCCTCGTAGTGCCTTTTCTTTCTTAGCCAGTAGCACAAACTCTTCTACATATTTCATATTGCGAATCATTTGTCCTCTTACTTGAAACGTCCAAAACCGTCAAGAGCTTTCTTTTTAATTTGCTCGCTGTATTACTTGTATAATATCCGTGACAAATAGCATCCTTCTCTCATTCTTATTCCAATTTTCAGAATTTTATTCTCCTTTCATCCATTCGTACATTAACACTCTGAACCATGTACAGACTTCTGATCAATCTTCTTTCTTGCCAGTCGATGTCGGTTCCCTTAAGGTTTTGCATTAATTTATTCCAATTTGCACAGTGAAATGTCTTCTGTCAGTCTATGAAGCAAGCACACAATTCTTCACCTATGCCTATAGTTCTTTATGATACTATTCTTAGTATCCCAATTTCACACGTAGTTCCTTTTCCTCTTCTAAATCCAAACTGATCTCTTTCTTCCACGTCTTCAACTTCCTGTTCGCTAGTATCTTCGCTACTACCTTTGCTGTATGTACCCTGCGGCTTACTGTGCGATGTTCGTTTCATTACGTAGCTTTAGGCTTCTTCTTTAAGGCAATCATTGTGACTTCGGTGAAATCCTTCGTGCTCTCTACAATTGCCTATATCTTGTTGACCAGTCGTGTCATTCTTTTGAGGCTATCTTCTCCCTACAGTTTGAATACTCCTCATGTAGCCTTCCTAACCTTTATGTCTACTCCTTGCAGGTAGTTTTCTACTTTTCCTGTGTAAGATGGTAGGGTCTTTTGTCTGCAACTGTTTTCTTTTCAGTTTCGACTTCTAGGTTTCCTGTTCGATTCACTCGATCGTACAGCTTTGTAGTATAATACTTCCAAACTTTTAGTATTATAAGGCCAGTTTACTTACGTTTGGGGCTGTGCAAATTATGTGTGGTATGTCTGAAAACATGTATGGAAAAATTTGATGTTTGTGTGACCGTACATCACTAATATAATAATATAAACAACCAACTAGATGCAACACTAATGGTATTTATTAATAATCCCAATCAGCTCAACTTGTTTCGGGCGATGATTTCGCCCATCCTCAGGAGCACTAGACTGTGTTTACAGCTTTTGGAATAATGCACCGACGGTGCTGCCTGCAGGCTCCTGAGGATGGGCGAAATCATCGCCCGAAACATGTTGAACTGATTGGGATTATTAATAAATACCATTATTATTGCATCTAGTTTGTTGTTTATATTATTATATGTGGAAAATTGTTGACGTATTATCTGCAAGAAGTTTGCCAAATTAGCAAAATACTGCAAATAGAATGATATGATAAGGTAGATACGCAAATTGTGGAATTTTCAAAGAATGTAACAATTTCAAGACTTATTAGTTTCGTCACGATACGTGTTCGTTTGCAAAAGGAACTCACAATCCATTTTTTGCTCAGCGATTTCAGTGGAAGGTACGTTTTGAACATTAAGGGACACTCATTTCGGAACCTCAACTAATAAATGTGTATCGTCGGACTAATTTAACAGCTCTTGGTTGCAATTCAAGCAACACACTTCATCTGTTGCGTTTAAATTTCATTCAATCAACTATTCAAGAATTCACGTCCTTTGTGGACACCACAGTTTCGGTCCCGTCACTAAACCCTATCATGCGTCACTTTAATCTAGTGAAAACCTCACCTCATTTTTCTTCAGTACTCATCTTAATCTCGCCCTTCCATTTACTACCAGGTCCGTCCACTTTTAGCTTTCCATACTAAATTAAGGACAAAATGGTGCAGTATTGGCAACAGTGTCCTAAACAAATTAGAATGCAGTCAGCTATGTTCTCTTACTTCCAATTCCGCATGTATCAACCTGTTCAGTTCGAATTACGGCGTCTTTAAAAGTAGAATTCTTTTAAACTTTCCTTTTATGTTGTTCCAAGCCTTTACTTTCTCACTGTCCAGAGATCGGTACGTATAACACACCTGCTCTCCTATTTCACAGTGAATGACGCAAGACGTTACGAATTTGTTTCATTGAGCCTTCTAGTAAAAACTCAATCATTGTAAAATGTGAAGTTAGATCAATTTGTCCAATCATGTACACTTACGTTTCGCTAACAAAGTACACAAACAACAGTTAGCGGTGCTCTAAATTTCTGGGATAAACAGACAAACTTAACTGCATTGCGCAAAACAAAATTTTAATTTTCGTCTCAATGTAATGCGAGCGAAATAAATAGATTAAAAAAACGCAACGAAATATACAGGTATTTTGTGATATTTCTAAAAGCAATTTTCCTTCTTTATTTATTTTTATTATAAATATCTTTTCTTTCCTAGGTACATGACGAAGCTCAAGAGCTGAATCGGTTAGAACTGAGTGTCTTCAAATTCGGAGTAGGCTAAGAAAGAAACTATTGCAAAAACATTGCAGAAATAATTTTGTAACTTATCATGCGGGCTTTGTTTTGCTCCTATTTAAGAAATGAGACTGAACTTACTAAAAAAAATAAGATTGCATAAATCTAATCCCGTAAAGACCGGAATTTATCTAAATTATGTACAAAATATTAGTTCATACTGCATGGAGAACAAACTCCCGTTTCATAATAAAGACGATTCTCCAAATGTTGCTTAGGCAAATGATACTCCTTGACTGTGAGTACCACGAAAACATTACACTTATCTTTTAATACATGTACCGTGCATCTTCGTATTGTTTTTATTGTAATCAATTAATGCATATATATATCACAATATTTTCTCTTTATATAATGTTCACACTATGTAAAGAGAAAATATTGTGATATAAAGTGTGATTCAAAGAGATGGACTCAATTTAACGCTAACAGACGTACGAAATTGAGGCCATCTTTTTGAATCACCCTCTATATTTGTGCATTCGTTGGTTGTAATGAAAACAATACACACACACACACACACACACACATATATATATATATATGTACTGTCTGTGGTAAATGGAGAGTTTCTTAATCTAAGAGCATGTATAGTGACCACTGGGTTTTGAAATATCAATATAAAAATTTCTGTCTTTTCATTTTTACATTTTATTGTTGTATGCCACAATATTCGTATTATATAAAATACCCAGAACCCTACCGCATTCATTTAGCTTTTACAGTGTAAATAATTTGATGCAGAACTGCTAAAAATAAACAAGTCAAATATAAGTAATGAACACTTAATTACTTAATAGACTAGACAAAAACATACAAATGTAATACTGCTAATGACAATGAAAATAACGTTCAACTGTTTCCTTAGTTGACACGAAGCAAAAGTAATAAAAGGACAATTAGATTTAAGAGATGAGTCACAAAAGCTTTTACTGACTTTTGTGCGATATAAGACACTTTGCGCAAAAGCAGTATGGGGCGACGTCCTGAATGGCATTAAAACTGCATTCAACACACAGAAATCAAAAACAGGAAGTTAATAGGGTACAATAAATTGATTTCAACATAGGAGTTATGACTTATAAAAGTGCATCACTTACTTTCAATCAAAGCGAAAGTCACCTAAACTTCTCATGTAATGAACTCAAGAATTTTATAACTCTTTATAACCGAGTTACAAAAATGAAAGAAAGGAAACTTTAAGCCGAAATATATCACCTCTACTCTATAATGTTAGTTTTACACAGGCGTAGTAACGTCTAAATTCTCCAATATACACTTCACTCTTTATTCGTGATATATTCTGCTGATCGCATCATGCGCAGTTTACTGTAGTAATAAAGTGTTTTAGATATGCGAGAAGAAATTTATACTTACTTAAAAAGACAATCTTCTCTCACCCTTCCTATGTGATGCTATAAAAATCATATTTTGTTGTGCACGTCCTTGCAAATGCATACAAATATATCTCTTTATGTTATTATTTATAGGGACGTTCAGATGTAACTAACTGTAGGAAAAGTGTGCACTTTAAAATCTTAAGTGGAAAAACAAATGTGATGATGTTAGTGCAAGAATGAAGTGCAGTGGGGACGAGAGTAATAAAACGTAAATTAGGGCCTGAATTTAACGTACTGGCTTTGAGAAGGATATCCTCAGTACTTCCGACGAAGATTCTGCCGTGGATAGGAGGACAGTATTGAACTGGGTCTTTAAAGATGCGATAATATGACGTGGACTGGATTAATCTGGTTTAAGGTAGGGAGAATTGGCGCGCGCAGTTGTGAAAATGGTAATAAGTTCTTTTACTTTCATAAGATGAACAGAATTTCACGATTACGTGAAGAACGTTGACCTTCTGAGGAAAAATTCTGCTCTAAGAGTCAGTAAGTCAGTCATTTCTTTAATTAGTTAGCTGGTTAATTACGTAATATCATTTATGTATATATTACTGAAAGTTATTTTACAGTAGAATTATGCACAGAAGTGTACATAAATTCTCCAATCAATTGTTGTATTTTGGTATGATCTGCATAGTTACACGTACATTATGTGGTTATGTGTTCATGCGTGTGACACACAGGGAATCATCTCGTTGTTCGTTACCGTGTGCAGTAGGATATTCCCTGTTATCTGTAGGTGTACCAGTCCCTAAGAGCCTACCGTTATTTCAGTTTCTCATCGTTCACTAAAATGACGATAGATGGTTCTGCTGTATTTATTACCACTATCGCAGAGACTTTAATGGTCTGTGCAATTATGGGGTGCAATTTTTCCTGCTTAACAGTAACGCCTCTTTCGTGTACGATATAATGTAATTAATAAACCTCAACCAACAGATTCGCTTTCCTTGCTATGAATTTAGATTTTTATTACCTTCTCTTATTGCTTCCAGCATTTTCTTAAGAAATAACTGTTGCGCTTTGTTTGCACCACGTTAAAAGTAGATTTTAAAAAAGGGAATAATTCAAGTGTTTTTCACAACATAGTAAATTTGTTACGACATACAGGAAAAAAATGATCAAACTTCAGTTATAAAGTTCGTATTCTCTCAGTAAAATTCCTAGGTTTTCTGACAGCTACGAAGAAGAACTGCGTTTCACACTCAATCTGATCCGTTTCTTCTTCTTTTTCTTCTTCCTCTACTTCCTCAACTTCGGTTTAAATCCTGTAGATTTTTCCTATTCAAAATTAATTCCGAATGACTCCATTCTTTAGACATTTTGTAGAAGCCCTGAAAGACAGGAATGCCCATCGCAATGCCTTTACTTACCTAGAACCACAAACACAGAAATACAAAAATCTACAACTCTATCCGTGAAATTATCAGAAATAAATTTTCTTACTTATCCCTTCATGTAACATTCAAAATTTGTTTTTAAGAGTTCTAACCCCGTTTCATTTAAGACACAAATGTTGTTTGTACCATAGGCAGTCTTCAGGAGTTATGCCATTGACAAGTAAGCTTGAGACAGGCACTTAGTCTAACGCAACGTTTCAATTCAATCTTCAGTTTATTCTGTTCTCTATCATTATGTTATATCTAACATTGTTTTATTGCCGATCACAAATTAATCACCTAAATGCATACGTTCAGTGGATTCTCTCCCCAGTTTGACTACTGCTAGCATCACTACTCTTACTAATACCAAAAAAAATGTTTCACTACCACCATTAATGTATTTACTCTTCTCTCCGACTACATTACAGTTCTCTGTTTCTATCTACTTCCTTCCGTCAAATGGACATATGTCTCGTTAACTTTATGCTCCGTTGTATACCCAGTTTCATTGAAATATTTTACAATATCTTTTTCTTTTGTAAAATTTTCTTATGATCTAATTACTGCTCTGTAATCAACCCGTGACTGCATGCAATTTTTCTACACTTTCGTAGTTTCCGAACATTTTATTAATATCTCTTTTTTTCATGATACTCTACGGAACAGTGGGAGCATTCAGACACTCCCTTACGCAACAGTTGCTTTCCGAAACTTCAGACGCGTGTAGAATTTTGTGAAAATCGGAAATGATTATTCATATGGTCAAATATATGGGCATGTGCAAGGGACTCCAGCTGCAGTCCTACTTTAGTACACCGGAATTTTGCCGGTCACTGCATAAGAGCTCCGGCAGTTTTGATCTCATTGATGTTTCATTCTAGCAAGAAAGAATTGAGCTTTTTAAAAAGTGCTGTTGGCTAATTCATTTACATTTTTTAATTTTTCTAAGACTGAAATTGGGTAACTTGAAATTACGTAAGTCGGAGATTGTTTGACAGTCTGTATTTCTCATAAAATCATCTCCTAATAACCCTACATTTCTGAATTTCTATTGTCAGTCATCCTGATCCATTCCTTTGTTTCTTTTAGCTCAGCTGTATTTGGTTTCATAAACAAGTATCAAATAAATCTTTTCACTCGTCTTTGCAAATGAACTCTGCCTTTCTATGTCATTACATCATCAATTATTTTGAATGCCTTATTTGGGTATTCTGAGATTCAATCCACCAAAAACCGCATACTTAATTTGTCTTTGTATTTAACGTTTAACCACCGCTGATGACCAGACGTTATGCACAAATTTACGAAAAGTCACACGAAAACGCAATCATTTCTGCGATTTTTTTTTGATGATGGACAGAATATTGCCTCTTGTTCAAGAAGAGCAGAATATAGATACAGCGTGATGGGGCATGACTTTCTGTAGCAGATAACAAAACACGCATGTTATAATTGGTAAAACGTTTTGAAATTATTTACCAAATTCATTACGGAGTGAATGTAACACAAATGAGCTTTCTATGGCATAATGGAGAATTTCAAGTGCATATGAGCGACAAAATGTGAACTACATGCAATCTAACTCTTGTTAGGAAGCGAACACACTATCAGCTAATATAAAAATTATTATTTCCTTAAGGAACTCGAAATTTCATTGCTTTGTCCACAGCAACCCCGCCAGTGACACCACTTCTGAACCAGATTAATCCTGTTCGCATCCATACTTCCTGTTCCTTACCGATTCCTTTAAATGTTGTCTCCCTTGTTCCTTCAAACCCAACGTAACCTGATTCCTCAGACCATTTCACTAAACGGTTTAGATTTGTTCCAAATTTATTGTCTGGCTACCTGAATTTATTTCCTCAATAGCTCGTGACAAAAAAATGAGTAATGAAGAACTTTTCTTGTAATTTTATGCACCCTGGCACATTGTCTCACAATTACCGCTCAAATTTTCTAAACTATGCTCTTATATTGTACGTTGACATGAAGCATTTTATAAAGCTATACGTTTTTGTGTTTACTTGGTAGATTTTAAGACAACTCAAGAGATGACACGTGATCCTGGAATGAACAGTAGCATGCTTTCACGTAATCCGTCCTACAGCTTATTTAAAATATATATTTTTGATTTAGTAATTTCATTGCAAAATTAATGCCAGCAAACTGGCGTTAAAGACAAATATTTTATTCTTAACTCACGTAAATGGAACACGTGCGGGTAAAATAATCTAAACGTATCGGTAGCACACATTATCTGAGTACATTTCGCTTTAACTTTTTTTTCCAATTTTACCACGAATATCATTTACGATTTATAATTGTTGTTCCCAGTACCTGAACTTAATATAAATTTACGTGTTATATTCCCATGTATTTAGTTCTGAGGGTGACGTTTAATCAATACGCTGGCTGTTCCTTTCTGCACAAGGACAAGTTAGAATTCCCTGAAAGTAAAACCGCTGTCGCCAAGTGCAAAGTAGAATAACATTACGCTGCTTATGTGCAATGCGGTGGAGACCAAATGCGTTGTGATTTCAAAGGTCACGCCAACTGCAATGTGGAAATGGAGCGTAATTTCCATCTGCGTGTCATTATTTTGATACCTCAGTGTTTATGCTGTAAGTGGGAACGGTTCGTCCTAAATCAATGTGGCTGAAAATTATAAAATTTAATTTGACTACCGTATCAAGTAAATTAAAGCTCCATCCTTTCCTATTACCATTACGCAGTCAGTAAAAATGCAGACGTCTAATTCCCTTCGCTCTAATAAACGGAAGGATAAAAAACCAAATAGATGTCACTTATTATTTTATTGTACTTCTTATAGGCTCAACATGTTTCGGGCATTACTATGCCCATCATCAGGAGCTCGCGACTATGTTGTTGATTACCACTTTGGTCGTTTCGTTCTTCGTTTGCTGTGTGTTGGAGGTTAGGTGTGGTTAGGCTGCAGCCCGGACACTACTCCAGCCTAAACGCACCTAAACTCCAACATACAGCAAACCAAGAACGACACGACCAATGTGGTAAACATCATCATAGTCGCGAGCTCCTGATGATGGGCATAGTAGTGCCCGAAACATGTTGAGCCTAAAAGAAGTACAATAAAATATTAAGTGACATCTATTTGGTTTTTTATTCTTCGGTTATCACAAAGAATCACGGTCCAATAAACATCAGATTACTCGAATAAAGTTTATTAAGTGCTGCTGTCAATGTGACTTAGTAGTTTCCGTGTTTTACTTGGCGAAAGGTCATTTTCACGGCGTCACATCTCAGTAAAACGTCGTTTTAATATGCAACGAAGTTGAAAAATTAATATTTATTCTTCTTCTTCTACATAATCATTATAAGTGAAGAGGGTTATTGCTGCACCTGATCACATTCAACAGCACACACACACACACACACACACTCAGTAGGACCCCTCTGGACGAAGTATTGGCCTCTCACAAATACATCTAACTAACAACTCACAGCATTCACAGCAGCAGGACGTCAATGACCCCGGCGGGATTTGAACTCGCAATCCCAGCAGGCAAAAGGCCGCAGAACTACGCCTTTAACCCCGCGGCCATTAGGATCGCCAGATTCATATTTCGTATAGTAAAGTTAGTACACTGAGAAATTATAACTTAATGCAATTTACAATATGTTTAAAAAATCTGTAACAAGCAGCTTAATTGGTCTAACTCGTTGTCTAGCACTAGGTCGGTACAGAGTTACAGTTACCGATAAGAATAATGCAAGGTCTGGGTGGACGACCCTGCCACACAATTATGTAAGCATACTACGAGTACATTATACAGAAAAAACATAATTACCGTAGTGAAGAAGAAAAGCAAATAGTTCCAACAGCCATGCTTAAAATTTCGTCGAAATTTACGCGGCCAAGACTTTCATTTTTGTATTAATTTTCTGAAAATTTGATCATCCTGAGGGCAGTGAGACTCTCTTGACGTTCCCAGATGAGTCATTGACGTCATAACTCGGCTAGCTACAGACGGAGCATGCCCATACTGCCGTCTTGAGGGTTTAAAACGCCGTGTGCACTGGGAAATGGTTAGCAACTTTCTGGATAAACGTACTGCTTACATCGTCTGAGGAGCTACTATGTATGTGGCAGCAGTGTACTTTTCCGTGAAATGTTGTAACAGCTTGCTATAATTCAGAGTATCATAACTCAGAACATCCAAACAATAATCTTCCTTGCCAATCATTCACATATTTCATACAGGCGTGAATTAACCCAGAAACACTTTTCCGTATCCGGTCTGCCATAGGTACTATGAGTGTGAGTCACTTTTATCATTAATAAGAACACGCGATAGATTACAGCCATTTATATATAACAATCCACGCACATAAATTGTATAAAATCATAAATTACCCATAAACATAAAACCCCCTACATGTTTCAGCAATAAATAGCCTTTATCAAGGAGTCATTAATACAAAGTAATACAGGGCGTTTCATAATGACCTCCGTGATTACAAACATTTATAAAAAGAAAACCAAATGACCTACTTTAATGGAATTGTTCACAGCCACAGGAAAACTGCAAAATTTTTTTTTTACAACTATAGGCTTTCGATGTGTGCACCACGGGTGACACGGCACACATCGATACGATATTCAAGTGCTTGCCACATACGCTTCAACATGGGTGCATCGATATTCTTCACTGCTGCAATGATCCGTGCCTTAAGGTCAGCGAGGTCATTTTCTCACTACAAACACTCATCGCCTAGCGACAGAAATGTAAACTACGATACAAAACAACTTACTGGAAAAAAAACATTTGAGTTGTTCCTTCTATCTGTACAGGTTTCGTAAATATGTGTCCTACGGTTTTCCTATAATAAATTTTTGTAATCCCGGAGTACATTATGAAACGCCCTGTATATTATATAAATGCATCAACTTAACATGTACCGTTCTAAAAATAAATAATAGCTGTTACAGATATAATTATATTGATATAATGGCTATTATGTTGCTGATACATTGTTGCTTAAAATTCGCTGATATTTTTTAAGAAGCGTAAGATTGCATGTATACAGGTATACAATTTCGATGTTTTCGTTCCAGACGAAATTCTTTCTGTAAATGTGATTGAAATTTAAAATTACGACGACGCAAAGGACATGTTAAAATATCACGTAGATATATCACCGTCAACAGTTTGTCCATAACCAGTGCCGCGTATTGATGTGCCCTATGTAGGACGATCCACGACGCTGGTTCAGTACACACAGGGCACATCAATAAGAGGCACAGGGTATGGACAAGGTGCTGACTGTGATATATCTACGTGATATTTTAACATATCCCTTCTGTCCTAATTTTAAATTTCAACCACATTTACAGAAAGTACTCCTGGATCTGAAATATCGATATTATGTATCTACATATACATGAAATCCCACGCATTGTACCATATAAAGTACCAGTGAATTTTAACCAAGAACATGTCAAAATCATTCTATCGTGATATCAATATTATTATATTTATAGCTGTTATTTTATATTTTCAACTCTACATGTAAAACTGATTATTAATATTATATATACTTTTGTGTTAACGTCTGCTTGAGGATGGTTATTTATCGCTGAAACATGTAGGAGGGTCTATATTTATGAGTAACTTACGCTTTTTATACAATTTATACGCATATGTTTGTTATGTATAAGTGATTACAAGCACAGTGCACGAAAAAAATAATGTTAAAAGCGGGAGATTATTTCTCTGCCTTTCAAAATGCTACGAAATTTTCTGTAAGTCCCTCTGCAAATAAACTCCTTGGCACCGTGCGAAGAAATTTGGTTGGAGATTTAAGGGCGGAGAGAAAATTAAACAATTATTCCGGTAACAAAATGTTATAGGAAATGAGTAAAGAGAAATATAAACTAGAAAAGAAGGCCGGACTAAATTCAGAGAATGTGTGCTACTTGTCGGTCCGGAACCTTTTGTCTTCTAAGTTGTTATCTTGAAGCAACGCATAAAAGTTAAAATATACAGAGCTATAATTTCGCCTGTTGTTTTGGATGGTTGTGAAACTTGGTTTGTCACATTAAGGAATGGACTTAGATTTATTATTTTCGAGATTAGGTGAGTAACTAAGGCATTTCTTTATCAGACCAAAGAAGAACCAGGAGGATGAGTAAGAATATTCACTGAGGAGCCTTATGATTTTAAGGCTACTACCCATTATATACAACCATGTAATGTTTTCCCTTGTCACGTACCATGCCCTAAACTCGTCACTAGATGGGGAATTTAGTCAAAGCCATCTCCCGACTGCTTTACCGCCGGGTAGAACTCCCGCGTCCTTTTGACTTCAATTTATACAGATGTTATTAACATAAAAATATTCAGACTTGTTAGATCGGGGAACCATGTAACATATCCTATGCCCCGCAGCTGACTTGCGCAGCTCACGATTTGCCTACTTTGCTTGCCATATATATATATATAGCAGAGGGTGCATGTGGGTGTACAATTTTTCTTGGCGTTGCAATTAAACCCGTACATCCAGAACGGCGCCTGTAAGCTACTTTGTGTTAAGCTGTAACGGGATCGAAACGTGTCTGGAAAACAAACAGGTTGGACCAGACAGTAAGGAAGATGTTTCTTCTCTCATCCTTTAGTTCGACCTCTTCTGAGTCCATGCCAAGAGGGATAAAATCGGCAATTGCAAGGCAGAGATTACAGTTTATTTACTATGAAGAAACCAGGCCACGAAAACGGCCCGTCTAAAGGCTAAAATACGGATTCACGTTTCGCGTGTCATGTAGTGCAGCAAGGAATATGAGGCTTGAAGAGAGCTTATGCTTTGCAACAAAAAAAAACTGTTTGCCGTCACATGCGAACATGATTCTTCATATCAGAATTCCATTGGGAACACTTTTCGAATTTCATCTAGAATACCGAAAATTCGGAAAATTCCCGTGGTTCTCTTCAGATGAACAGCAAGGTAACACAGTGACATGCAACATGGGCGCGTCTCCTGTAATCTCTTAAACCTCGCCGAACTTTATCAATCTATTGCAAAATTCGAAACTATATAAAATCTTCACCTGATACAGCGTCATTCAATAACCTATGAACGATCCATTCATGACTACTTAAGCCAAACCCGCTGCTGAAAGTTTCACTTTCTAAGGACATGAATCCTAAACTATGAATACAGGCCACTCTGCATCACCTGTCCATCATTTACCCTAATCTACTATTTCAGCACTGTGACTAAGAACGCATTGCTATGAAAGTTTCAGAGTGAATTTGTGCCTCCATTTTCACGGTGGGAGAAGGGAGGGAAAGAGTTTGTGGGCAAAGAATCCAGGCCGAAATGAGCGGTAAACAAGGAACTGACAAACTGTCTCAGAATGGGATATATAACCTACATAATTTCTCTCTATACTCAATTCTAACCTGACGTTGGGGGTAGCAAATTTCAGCAAAATAGTCCCCTTGCAACAAGGTACAAAAGCCCCAAAACGGAATCAATATCGAAACTGCATTACTGTGAAAGCCTAGTCAGTAATACAAGACGCGTACAAAGTCTGTCACTGTCGTCGTTTGCCCGCCCACAAAATCTTACCCACTTTCAGCGACCAATACTCATACCGTGCTGTAACTTTCCGACAGAGGTGGGGTTGGCAATCTTATTATTGCTTTACAGTCTGCGGCAGGAGAAGTTTGTGCACAGTACATATTCCAGATGACGCCGTACGAACAAGCGGAGCGTTCCAGCGCTTCGAGGTGGCTGTCTCTTGACTCAACGTTCGACAAAGCTATTCGAGAGTACAAGCTCTCCGCCATTGCTACGGTCAACGTGTTTCTTTTGTAATGAATCTAGCCTGCAGCCTTTATTTCACGAATGTCAAATGTCCATTCCATCGGAGTTAGGTGCTGATACTGTTGCAAAGAAGTATTGGGTGATAAATGAAATAAACTGCTTATTGTACAACAATGTATTTACATTGAAATTTTGTTAGAAATTTCGGATATATCTACTTATTTTAAAACATTTCCATTAATTTTAATGGGGCTATGGAAGAGTCATAATTAAGTAGTACTTCGAGAGGATTAATTGTATTTCTTACGATGCCCCTGACGACATCTTAATCAGCTACAAAACTTTTCAGTCTTCTGGTCTTACTGATCTGGCATGCAAATCACATCTTTTCCGCGCCGCATATTAGCATTTGTGGCCTGGCTGGCTGTTTCATATTTTCCTACTTTGTCTCATAAATGGGACTATTTTTGAAAAAAATTATTCAACGGTAAACGCGTGTTTTGATTTTCTATAAACTATTGTCAGAAACATTTCTATTTACAAGAAGAATTGCGCTCAATATTATTATAGACACGCACGGGTCTTCACGTAAAGTAACCGACATTCTTGTCATATTTTAATAAAACTTGAATTTTCCATGCATGTTTTCGAAAAACTTTCAAATACCAAATTTCATGAAAATCCGTCCAGCGGGAGCCGAGTTTTTCCTATGTGCACAGACAGGCGGGCGGACGGTCGGGCGGACGGTCGGACGGACATGACGAACCTCATAGACGCTCTTCTCAATTTTGCGAAAGCACCTAGAAATGGGAGTGGAGACGACCAAACTTGCGTAATCTGTATGAGGAAGTACACCACTTTGTCTAGAGCGAGAGACAAAGAACTGTCGCTTTGCAGTCCCTTCGTCACGAGAGACAGAATTCTGTCCAAGAGGTCGAGCAGGCCACAGCATTCAGCAACGCCGCAATTCATGCCACACGCTACTACTAGTGCTACTGTGTGTTGAAAGTGACCAGGGATATATATCGCGCATCAGATATTTGGTGGTATTTGCCTAGCTGTAGTTTTTTTTTTTAATGCACTGTATTCAACAATTTTGGCTCTAGCCCGTGACTAATCAGTACGTAAATGTTTATTATGTAGCAACATTTTGTTTTATAAAAATAAAACCCGAAGACGAGGACCCATCCTCTCCTCCAAACCTACTGTATTAATTATCAATACATACGATGGAAAGAGTCTATGAAGTTAATAAGTTTAGATGTTATATTTACCTCATAAAGAAAGCCAGATCAGCAACAGTTCTTGCAGAAAATTCCATGGGGCACGGAGAAATTAGTAGCGCCACAATTTCCATTAACTTTTTCATAAGGACTCGCCATTAGCTCCTAAACTGACCCAGACGAATTCTCACAATCGGATGTTTGAAGATCCATTTTAATATTATCCTGTAAAGTGCTGTATGAGTTTCACCTCAAACCCTTACGTGTAACATGATCAGCCCATTTCAACGTATTGCTCACTCTAATAATATTCTCTGAACAAAACAAACAAAGAATTCCTAATTCAACACTGTCTACATATTTTTAGGGAAATACATTAGACTAGAACACTGGGGCACAAAAGCCAAGCCTGAAGCCGCGCGGTCTAAGACGGGGGTCTACGATCGCTCGCTTTTTGGGATTGAGGGTTCGAGTCCCGGCGGAGGCATGGATGTCTGTCTCTTGCAAGTGTTTTGTGTGTATTGTCAGGTACAGCTCTCTGCGAAGGGTCATTGTCTCGTCCAGAGGAGTCCTACCGACTGCGGTGTATCTGAATGTGATGGCGGAAACTCAACAATGAGGAGGTCTAGGCCTACTAGAGCTACCGAGTCCTAAATAAATATGGGAGCCCAAAATTCCAGGTACCAGGTTGCAATGGTGAAAATATTTCGGACGGTGGCGTATAACAGGTACGGGTCCCCCTCAATATAGAATTTGCTTCATGTGGCCCTCTTGGCACGTAGAATTTTGGTGTGGCTTCTAAATATTTGAAAAAGTTGTGCACGTTTGTGCCAGACGCAAGAATCTCCAAAAGTGTGAAAATAAGCTAAATGCAGACTTAGTTACATTTCACAGGATATACTGTTAAATGACAAAACCCGGCCTTGTGAAAATTAGTCTTACAAAACAACACACATAAATTTCATTGGACAGAGAATTTAGAACGTTCGTTGTTATAATAGAAGAGTTTAATGCAGTGATAAATTCTGGAAGGAAAAACGTAAATTTGTTGCAGAATAAGCGTAACAAAACTTTACTGCAGCACTTCATTAACCAGACTTTAGTAGACTACAGTTCAAAGTGTCTGCCATTCATACTCAGTTGACATAGTTGTGTACAAGACAAATAGAAACAGAAACGCACAGGCGGGTTAAGGCATTGGACAAGTGCAGCGGAATTTCTAATAGTAACAGAACATAATATGTCGTTTAAATTAATAGTTTAATGAAGCTTGCATGTTAACATTACATGCAGAATTAATCACAAGTGTAGTCACTTTCATACATTACTTTGCTTATGTAATTACATTTAACATTTCTCTCAGTATCAAAAATAAACTCTCACATCCGAAAAATATGAATCGTTCTAGTGTATGTACAAGATGTCTTTCTTCTCTTTAATTACATGATAAAATCCAGAAGAAGCATAGCCTACAGTTGATCTTAAATTAATACTCCGGTCTCTTTCCTTCATTTCTACTTTAAGGCTTAAGTCGGATACTAATTCCTGTGGCTTAAAAGTTCTATGCATCCTTACATTGAAGAATGCAAGTCTCTTGAAAACTTCTCATAGGCATAATAAACTTTGGGACGCTCTTGCATAGCCACGTTAACCGTTATGTTTATTGGACCGTGCATCATCTTGATAATTGAATAAAAAGAGACCAACTTTATGTCACTTGCTTTATTATTTCAATATTTACCGCTCAACATGTTTCGGATGTTAATACATCCATCCTCAGGAGCTTCCGACTTATTTGATGAGTTATTTCATGGGTTGTATTGTTCTGGCTTCAGCCTGCATATGGATACCACACCACCCCAGCCAAACCACACCGTAACACCAACACACATCGAACCAGAACAATACAACCCATGAAATAACTCAACAGAAAAGTCGCAAGCTCCTGAGGATGGATGTATTAACATCCGAAACATGTTCAACAGTAAATAATGAAATAATAAAGCAAGTGACATCAAGTTGGTCTCTCTTTATTCAACGTTAACCGTTGTTTTTAACAGGTTTATTTCTAGCATGATTGTTTCAGATAAAGTTGTGACATATTGTACTTCATCTCTGAAGTTCAGTTTTTCTCTAAAAAAAAACTCAGGTTTTGAGTGTTGAACCTTCAGCATGTAATCTGTGCTAGACAGTGATACTTCAGGAGAATTCTCTTTCAGCCTTTACGCAGAACATCAAATATCAAACAGCTTTATCTCCTTATATAGCTAAAATTCTTTACTAGGACGCGAAGACTAAACATTTCTAAAGCATATAAAAGTTTTATTTCCAACTACTGCACAAAGCAATTTTTACGCTTCTACGTGTTTCGCTTACGTATTGTAGCCATCATCAGGGAGATCATTGAACGTGTGGGAGGGTAAAAATTGCTCTGTTCAGTAGTTAAAATGAGACTTGCATGTGGCAGATATCATTAACGTAATATTAAGAACATTTCTAAACAAATCCTGTTATTGCGCTCTGAGTCGTGCCAGATAAATTCAACCCATACTTCCAGAACCAGAAACCCATACAAACGTCAAGTTTCTTCCTCTCATGGCCTTATTTTTCAAAGTGATCGGATGAAAGAATTATCTGCAATAAAATAAAGGTTCATTTCTACTTTCGTCCGTGTGAATTATGTTGCTCCTGTACAAGAAAAGTGACACAACTCAAATCATTGTTCAGAAAGTGAATGTGTTATTTGAGGGCGATAATGTCTTCATTTTGAACTGGATCACGGGAGGTTTTGGATAAGTAGATTTTCTGTAGAATCACGCTATTATATGCTTCTAAATCTTTTCATTGTAATCATCTTCTCAGCTGAGGATCTGTACAACGGAAAATATAACATTTTTGACTTGCAGTACTCTTCTCCAGAAAAAGTGATACGTTCGTCATTTAGCTCCCATAACAACGTTGACAGGTTCCTTACATTACAGTTTTATCGGAAATTGCTCCCTCTAATGAGGCACATTTCACGTGTGATACGTGACGTTTCGGAATATGTCATTCCCGCCTTATAATTTTTCTGACAGATTTCATATACCTCTTTTTCTTATCATTAAGAGCACAGAACGTCGCAAAATATAAGATATCAGTGCTATACCCACATTCCGCATATTTCAGTTATAGGCATGAGCAGAGGAACCAGGAATCCTGACTAAGGTATATTCTCGTTTCCTTCAGTCTTTTAAAGAGAAATTCCTATATATTATCTCAACTTAATCCTTACTACTTAGTTCCACATTTATTATTCAATCATTCGCCTAAAATTACAGGCCAAGTTGTCGGTCGCATCTTTAAATATAGTGCAAGATGAACGTTTAATACTGTTCTATTATACGACATGATCTACTCAAATTCTCAGTAAAGAAGAATGGATAAATAAAGAGAAAATGAAAAGAATGATAACAACGGTTAAGATGTAACGAATAGTCCATCGAATAATTCTTTACGTTAACAATCATAGCTCTTGGCACTGATGGAGCCCAAACTCTATTCTGCATTCGCTTATCTCTATTTCGAATAAGTTATTTTGATGTAATACGTCAAACTCAGTAAAGAATGTCTAGGGAATAGGTAAGAAGAATTTCACGTTTAAATAATGAAGTAGTCGCAACTGTACTGTTAATTCTTGCTAATAAGTCTCTCACACAATTAGTAGAAGAAATGTGGTGCGGTGCTCCTAACAGGGAGAATAAGAAAATTCGGCTCCTGTTAGTGCATTTGCGTGCATGTACGAAGCAACAATAACAGCTCACTAGTCAGTCGCTGAAGATCCTGTAATATCTGCATGTATCCTGCGACAACCTTTGGTTGCCTTGCTGCAGTCTGATAACAGAACACATACTCAATTATGAGCTCTACTTCGTTGATGAATTCAATAAGAACTCAATGCGACTAACTTTTGGAATTGTGGGAAAGGAGACGAACTCCATCCATATAAATTCGTCGACGTGTTCCGAAGTTTAAACTTTACAGCATTTAGGAAGATAGAGTGTGAGGGAGAAGGACTGATGTTGGTTATATTCCATGAAATTTACGATTCTACTCTATGCCCAAGCATTTCGGCTAATAGAGCTCCATGCCTGTGCAGTAAGTCGCCTTGTCCCATCATACCAAGCCACAAGACCAAGACTTGGTATAAAGTTTAGGGGAGACTGCAAATTAAGAGCTGAATTCAACTACAGTCATTTTGGATTCATACTTCTGTACGTCTCCCATTCCTACCACTGTCCTCTGAAACCGCACAACCCAGTGTTCACGGAGGATCTTGGTCTTCAGTAGAATACCACATATCAAGTCTGTCGTAAATAAGGCAACATGATATAAGTCGACTGTGAAATTAAATTCAACGTGTTGTAGCCTGGTTAACTATTAAATAAAGTAACTTCAAGGAAGAAAGTCCCTTTTGAGAAGCTAATAGTAGCTCAGTTAGTCAAGAAATTCTATAAAATATTATGGACTTTTCAGTCTGCTAGTGTATTTACGCATGGACAGCACTCAATCATTCTAGTATGTAACAAATGGAGAAGGTGTGTCGTAGAATTATTCTTCATAACTGTTCAGTTCCGTCATCGATTCTTTCACTTAGAGTAAAACATTTCAATCGGCTGCGTGATATGAACGTCCGGGTGTTATGCGAAGGTATCAGCACCATTGCTGGAGTGGAGTACATTCATCCAAAGAAAAAAGAAGGTAACAGCATTATTGAGATGTTTCTATTTTTGACCATTTTTTTTCCTGTAAAAAAACTATATTTTCAAGATCACGATTTTCTTTTTGTGCGTTTTTTATACCCCCAAATTTCAACTTCGGAAACACTAATTTTCACTAATCTTGGTAAGAAGCTTATGCAATTACCCAACAGCACGACACAGCATTTCGCAGTTTCCTACAATCCGTAACAACAACATGGCGAAAGCGAAAAATGTTGAGGTGGGAGAGACGAAACGATGTTAGCAATTACACTCTAGTAGATAAAAGTTTGATTAGATCCTTAGATTTATTTGTTGTTTTTACTTATCCTTATACTAATTCTGTATCAACGAGCTTGGCCGAGTGATATAAATATGAATGAGTTTTAAAGTGAATTTTTAAGAAAGAGGCTGGAAATTACAGTTTTTGTGATTCTATTCAGGAATCTCGTCCGAAGTTATTCTAGTAACCAGTATAAAAAATTTAATTCTTCAAACAAAGCCATAAGTCATAGGCCTACATATAACCTGTTTTTATGACAACACATTTCTTTTTCCACAGACGTTCTTTATGGCTCTCTTTTGAGTCTTAGGATAAACAGAAAACACATTTCTTCAAAATATTAATCCGTTTTTCTTTCTAATATTGCCACAGGGTTCGCTCTGTGACGTATGAACTTAATTTCCCTTATTAACTGCCTGTATATCATACCTAAAAAGCTCGATTTCTATTTGCTCTCCTGTTACAGGGAAGACATGGGTTCGATCCCGAGCTAATACATAAGAAATTATTGGTAGATCAAGCAACAATGGGAGAGGTTCTTCTCAGACTCCTTCGGTTTATTCCTTCAGCAACAGTCCAGGACAAGCTGACACAGACTGGCACGTTTCAAATAAAATGAACCTTTTTTCAGGAATCTCGAACATTGGAAAGAAACGCATTTCTATTTTTCCTCCTTCTTTCAAATTCTTATTTTTAAGTTTTGTAGGTTTTTCAACTAAAATACGGAATTTCCATATACAAATTATAATTATCCACGTGTTACAGGTGTGTCCTACAACGTGTTATATTCTAAAAACCTCAAAAATCACACAGTTCATAACCAATTAACTAACACCATGAAGCAGAGTCTTTCTTCAAAAGCTAACAGGTCCTCAACAAGTCAATAAATTCTCCGCATTTTGTGGAACCCAAAAGTTCATTACTGCATTCATACGTGTCCGCCAACTGGCCCTGTCCTTAGCTAGATCAATTCTGTCCAGGCTTCCCAATCCCACTTCATAATGATCCATTTTAATTTTATTCTCCCATCTATGTCCAGGTTTACAAGTTGCTTCTTTCCCTCAGATCGTCCCAACAGAATTCTATGCACCTCTCCTGATAGTTCACATATAGAGAGAGTAAGAAAAAGAGTGTGAATGAATTTCACGTAAGATTATATGTATGCTGATGTTTATTGGACGCTGCATCATTGTGATAACTGAAGAATTAAAAAACTAACTAGATGTCACTGAATATTTTATTGTACTTCTTATAGGCTCAACATGTTTCAAGCATTACTATGCCCATCATCAGGAGCTCGCGACTATGATGTTGTTTACCACATTGGTCGTGTCGTTCTTGGTTTGCTGTATGCTGGAGGTTAGTTGAGGTTAGGCTGGA